>LKMJ01000083.1_pt1 | contig 56433 bp, 56 predicted proteins | sample 643391 | NCBI WGS metagenome assembly LKMJ01 (sample SAMN04112250, study PRJNA286221) | soda lake metagenome | biome: soda lake; feature: Kulunda Steppe; material: water; isolation source: sample PL-Br10 brine of Picturesque Lake | place: Russia: Kulunda steppe | collected 2010-07 | reverse complement strand
TGCTTCAGAAAGATCACGATGCTCCATGAAAAATTATAGAACAGTTACTCATTTTTGTCTTTCGATTTGACGCTCTCTACCTCTTCAAGCAAAATATTTCTCTTAAATCCCCCGCGACTTTCCTTTTTCTTGGATTCTGTCTTCTCTAACTCTGAGAGGGATATATCTTTTCTGTCCATGTATTCTGTCATTACAGCGTAGACATCAGCCAGCTCCCTTATATCCCCGTCCTCCTCAAATTCTCGAGATTCTTCAACTAGTTTTTCTCTCAAGAGCCGCTCAGCCTCCGAATCAGATACTTTTTCCCAAAAAGCTTTCTCATCGTCATTCCCCTCTATAATTTCTGGAATTTTATCTCTAACGAGCTTAGGGAGCTCTGACATAATCTATCTCTCCAGGTAATATCTTACTACCATTTGAAGGATTTGTACGAATACACCCATGAATGCTACATAGATTCCTAACCCGTTCATCAATGGTGAGGACTCCTGTTCTCGTAAAATGTAAATCTCGTAGATCAGGTAAGTTATGAATCCTGCTAATGCCATGAAGAATGCAATTACTCCGAATCCAGGTAGGAAGGTTCCGAATAGTGCGAGGCCTACAACTCCTAGGAATAGGTATGTTGAATACATTCCAAATTTGGAGAAGTCTCTTTTTGTGAAGTAGACTAGTGCTGCGGAAAGCACTGCGATCCCCAAGGTTACGATAAATGTTACAATTATTGCTATAGGTCTTATATCTGGGCCTATCCAGCTTAGTACTCCGCCTCCGAATAAGGCGTAGGCTATCTGTAGAATCGCGGTTCCGGCAAAGGCTGTACCTTTATTGTTGTTTCTGATTCCGGATTTGGCGATCCATACTCCTCCGGTTAGAAGTGCTCCGAAGAACAGTACTCCAAGAATCAGGTATGTGAACACGTAGTCCATAAGGCCTGCTAAAGGTGTAAATGATACTAAGGCCATTAAGATAATGTTTAGTGCTACAAATCCGGATGCGATTCCGATGGTTTTGGATTCGTGACTCATAGTTCTACACTGGTTTTTGAAGTCTTTTATATCTGGATTTAGTCTTTCCAGTTCCCGGTTTTGAACCATGCGTAGGCTAGAAATGCCCCTGCAAAGTTGGATATTGCGAACGCCCACCAGATGCCTGAAACTTCGAGGAAGTCTACTGAGAAGTAGGCGAACGGTATTCTTACGGCCCAGAGCGACAGAATTGTTATTACTGCTGCCGAAGCGGTCTTACCTGCTCCTCTAAGGCCTCCGGTGTACGCTCTTGTGATTCCGATGAATCCGAATGATGCTCCGAGGATTGTCAAGAACTGGCTTCCAACACTGATTACTTCCTGATCTTCAGCAAATACGCCCATGATTTGACTGGATAACAAAATGCAGAATACTCCAAACATTGTTAGGATTGCGAACATGTACTTTGCAGCTAAGTCATTTGCTTTATCTGCTCTTTCAGGTTTTCCAGCCCCTATATTCTGGCCCGTCATCGTCTCAACACTTCTAGATACAGCAATAGCAGGAAGATACACTGCTGAATAAATCCTGACCACAACTCCATAAGCAGCCACCACGGGAGTAGCAAACATTCCCACAATAACAAGGATGGCATTGACTGAAAGCGAACGACTTACAAGCTCCATGCTCGCAGGAACTCCAAGCCTTAAAGTATCCTTAAAATAATTCAAGTCTGGCCACATCTGGCTCCAAGAAATCTGAAGGCCTTTCATGCCTGTAAACAAGATGTAAAGGCCTACAAGAAATCCGATGCCTCGGCTAATCACTGTTGCTATTGCTGCGCCTTCTACACCGAGTTCAGGAAATATGCTCCATCCAAAAATAAGCAGTGGGTCAAGAATTATATTTAGTATTACTGATCCTCCCATTATCAGCATCGGTGTTATTGTGTCTCCATATCCGCGCATCAAGGAACTGAATACTGAGTACCCAAAAGTCATTATCATACCCAAGGAAATAATTTCAAGATAATCAGTTGCTAAAGGTATTACATCCGGCTCTGCACCAAGAAAAGTAACTACTGATTCTGCTGCAAAGTAGCCTATAACACCCATTATTATTGAGAAAACTGAAATATACATTATTGTCTGAGACGCAGCCTTCTCAGCCTCTTTATGATCCTCTGCTCCTTCTTTCTGCGCCACCATTATGCTTCCAGCAATTGAAAGACCTATACCTAAAGATACCAGTAGAAAAATAACGGGGAATGCAAAACTGACTGCTGCCAAGGCCTCAGTACTTACACGACCTAACCAAAAAGTATCAATCAAATTGTAAGCTGTCTGCAACAGATTAGTTATGATAACAGGTAATGCCAATAGAAAAAGCGGTTTACCTATCCTCCCTTCCGTAAGCTCAACCTGAGTCTCCTGATTCAAGATTCTTTTAGTTTTTTCTATGGCTTCTGAGGCCTTATCAAGCATAAAATAATTTTGAGATGATTAAGTTCAAAAACCTCATTTAAACAATTTCTAATTGTGAAAGAGAGCAATTACTCTGGAAATTTTATTGTAATTGAAGGCCCTGATGGTGCAGGTACTACTACTCAGGCTGAGAAACTAGCAGAAGCGCTTGATGCACACTATACTAGAGAACCAACGGATATGAGAACAGGTCAGAAAGTTCAAAGACTTATTTCTTCTGAAGATTCAGATCCTTTAGATGTTGCAGAAGCCTTCGCCGAAGACAGAAAAAACCATTTAGATGAAGAAGTTATTCCAAGACTCGAGAACGGGGAGACAGTTGTATCTGACAGGTATTACCATTCTTCCCTGACTTATCAACCTGTGATGGGTGCAGATCTTGAAGAAGTCAAGGAAATGAATAAAGAGTTTCTCAAACCTGACTTGACCTTGATTCTAGAAGTTGATCCTGAGATAGGAATGTCTCGAGTCGATCATAGAGGAGAGGACGGACACGTTTTTGAACAGTTGAGTTTTCAAGAAAAGGTCTCTAGAAAATACGGTGAGCTAGATGAATTGCTTGATGAGAAACTTGTTTACATTGATTCTACAAAAGAGATTGAAGATGTCTTTGACGATGTTCTTTCTGCCACAACTGAGAGGTTAGGTTTTTAAGCTGGCTTACCCTTTAAACCATTATAGAATGAACGAGGAAGGCCTTGAAGAGACAAATGCTGGAGTAAAGAAAAAAGGTGATATTGAGGAAGTAGCAGAGTTTGCGGAAAAACTTGAGAAAGGCCTTGAAGACGAGGTTGAGGAGGAATCCATAAAGGATTTTGGCGAATGGAGGCCTAGAGAGGAAGATAATAGAGAAGATATTGAGAAAAAGACTGTAGAAGTTGCTTCTCTAAAGAAAAGTTCTAATGAAGAAAATTCAAATGGTATAAAGGATTTTTCTGATGCAGGATGGAAGACTGTTGAAGCCGGTAAAAAACTTGCAAAAGGCAGAAATCCTAATGGCGAATTGAAGGAGGCCTCTAAAAAAATAGTTAGGCCTGTAGAATCAGGATCTAGAAAGATAGCTAGAGGATTTGAGCATCAAGTCTATTCCAAGATCATGATAAAGTTAAATCCTTATTTCTTTGATGCTAAAGAGTTTTCCGCAGATCTTAGAACCAATAAGGATGGAAGTTACTTAATGGAGGTTAATGTCCCTGATTCTTCAAAGAGGATTCATCTAATAGATAATCTGAAAAGTGAAGATTGATGGAATTAATTTTTATTTTTGCACTAGTTGCCTCAGTTTTCATGGGTATTTCAATAGGCGCATCTAGTGTTGCGCCTTCTTATGCTCCTGCAAACTCTGCCGGAAAATTTAATGTAATGCAGCTCGCCTTACTATCCGGAATATTCGCATTTCTTGGATCAGTGTTACAAGGACAGAACGTAGCGGACACAGTAGGTTCAAGCCTATTAATCGGGGATATAGGAGTTTTACAGGGGGCTGTAATTCTAACTATTGGCGCAGGCCTTGTAATTGTAAGCGTATTAACTGATTATCCAATGCCGACCGCTTTCACAATAATAGGCGCAGTAGTAGGTTCAGCAATAGGATTTGGAAACGCCGTTAACTGGATAGAGTTTGCAATGATAATAGGATTCTGGGTAGGAACTCCGATATTTTCATTAGTTGTGGCTTATTTGCTTGCTAAGCTAATGAGAGCATATATACCTAGAGAAGGATCTGAAAAAATAATTAATTATCTTCTACTAATTTCAGGGAGTTATGTGGCTTACACTGCTGGCGCCGCTTCAGTAGGCCTAGCAGTAGGACCTCTTCAAAGCACAGGTATTGGAATCACTCCTCTACTTTTCCTTGGAGGGTTTTCAATTTTAATGGGTTCTTGGATGATTTCGCCTCGTATAATTAAGGCAGTAGCATATGATTATTCAAATGTCGGGCCCCGAAGAAGCGTTGCAGCTCTCGCTACTTCAGGAATATTGGCGCAGATAGGTATCCAGATTGGAGCGCCAGTCTCATTTAATTTAGCGATAGTCGCAGCAGTTATAGGCTCAGGTCTTGTAGAAGGTACTGACAATAAAAGCGATGATAAAATTCACAGAACAGTGCTTGCATGGATCGGAGCATTTCTATTATCAATAATTTTAACAGCCACTATAGGCATAATTCTGACTTCGTAAGAAACCTTCCTTTGAGCGTTACTATTTTATTCAGTCTTGACTCACTGGAATTATGGACAACTTATTTGAGAAATTCTATGCCGCTTCAGGCCTTTTCCTAATGGTTTTAGCGATAGTGAACTTGTTTGCTGAAGTAGGTCAGATAAGAGATGTCTACATCTTCATGTGTGTGGGGATGTTCATTTTCTTCGACTCATTGAACTATTTCTTAGTTGATCAGCATTCATTGATAAGCGGAGATATCTCGCTTTTGAATGGAGGATTATTTATTTTAGTTATAGGCAGTCTATCAGCATTCTTTGGAGAGGTATATGGCGCTTTTCTGACAGGTATATGGCCAGGATTATTCTCCACTATGGCTTTAGAAAATATAGGTGTAGGCTTTGTAAATGAACTGGTTGAAGTGGTATTCCTCTACGGGATTTTGGCGCTTCCGGGATACTCAATCTATAGAATACTCTGTAAAGTATTCAGGGCTGAGACAATGCTTCAAAACGAGTTTGGGGTTAGCGATTTCTACAAATATTTTGTCCATCTAGGACTTTTGCTTTTAGCAATTCCATTTATACTTGTTTTCGCAGATTTTGGAGTTACAGTAGCATATCTAATGTTTGTAGCATCATTAGTAGGATTATTGCTTGTAATAGAATACTTTGAGTTCAGAAAGAAAGGTCAGGGAACTATAGCTAACATTGCTTATCGAGAGTTAGACAAATTCGGAGCAGTAATGGGAATAACAGTATTAACAGGGTTCATTGTTTCTTTAATAACCTATAACTGGGGTTTCTGGACTGCTAAAGCACCATTTGAAGAATTTGCCCTGCTAAATGTGCCGGTCTCAATAATCCTTATCTGGACGCTCGTAGTATGGGTGATGGCCTCAGGAATAAATTTAATTTCTAGCACAGATCTGCCTCATTTCAGGCCTGACAAAATAAATGAATAAAAGAGGTTATGTGTTAATTCTCTATTTCTGACTCTCCTGGAGGTAAAGACCTGATTATGTAATCAAGATCTAAGTTGTAGTCTTGAAACTTTCTGTTAATTTTTTTGGCGACCTCAGATTTCTTAGTATTTCCAGGCCTCAATTTCACGTATTCTTCACAGCTGTTCTCTATGGCTTCTTCAGGGCCGCAAATAGGCAAGTATACTTCATCAAGTTTGTAGACTCCTAGTGAGGCATCAGTCTTCACATTATGGAGATATTCTCTTTCACCTCTGATAACGAATGCGCCTTTGCTTAGATATTCTCCTGATTCAGGTTCTTTAGTTACTTGGTCAGGCTTTACATAGTAGACATCTGCTGCTCCAATACCTGCTTTCCAGGCCTTGGTGAATGTTACTGCTGCTCTACCCGCTTCTTCTAAAGTTTTCTCTGAAGCATCTTGCCCGTCCTTAATTACTACACTTGGAGCTCCATCGAAATCAACATGCATATAGAGATCATTCTCCTCCATATGTTTCTTAGCCAGCATCTCATTAGTCTGCTGGTCTCTACCAATTAAAACTAAGTAATCTTCGCTAGAATAGAACCAACGATATTTCTCAAACCATTTCTTCTTCCTCTTCTGAGTCTTATCCTCCATAACTTCATCCTGTAACTCGATTTCCTCCTTCTCTAAATTCTCAATTTCCTCCTTAGTATTTTCCAAGGCCTTTTTGGCATTTTCAATTTTAGACTCGGCATTCTTCGCTTTATCATAGTAGTCAGATGCGGTAGCTTCAAGATCCTGGAAAAGAAAGATTTTCAAATTCTCATCATCTAGGTTATAAGAGAAAAAGTCATTCTGCTCATTTAAAGTAACTATTTTCTCAGCTTCAGGATCTTCAGATTCTTCAATCCTATCAATTGTTTCCTTCCAGCCTACTTCCTCGATCCCTTTTTCTATTGCTTCACGGGCACTTTGAAGCTCTCTGTAATTTTCATAGATTTTTTCAGCGTTTTCACGGTTCTGCTCCGCTGACTTCTTCAAACCTGCGATCTTCCTTTCCTGCTGCTCTTTCTTGTTTTGAAGGCCTGACATCTCCTCCTCATATTTCTTCCTAAGCTTTCGCTCTTCCTCTTGTTTTTCCTTCCTGTAGTAGAATTCATCAACTGCCTCAGAATAAGTATCGAATTCCTCCGACTCATAATCAGAATATGTCTCAAGAGGGAAAGGAGCAGACCTCACAGGCAGTTCATCAAAGTATACTGTAGGAGTTCTATCTCCATAAAGGATTTCCCCTATTTCCTCAGTTATTTTTTCTCTTTTTTCTGCTTCAAGATCCTCTATTTCCGTGTCTTTCTCTATCCCTGTTCTTTCACATATCTCTTCGGCATAAGTTCCGCCCAGTGAGAGATCTGAAGCCATCCTTCTTACAATCTCGCCTTCATCCATTAACTCAAAATACTTGTCGGATTCTCGCGGATCCTTCACAGGTTCAGGGAATTCATACTCTAGGCCTACTCGAATTTCTCTGTCAGCCCATTTTTCCTCTCTTAATGCTCCAATTATCTTGTTTTCTTTTGTTAAAATAAAGTTCCCGCGGCCGAACATCTCCGCAATCAAAGTTACTTCGCCGCTTTCAATAACCAGTATTCTATCAAATCCTTTCTGTTTAATATCAGTAACTTTTCCTAAATGCTTTCTTAGCTCCATTGCGAAACCTGGAGGCTTCTGGGGATTGTCTCTTTTGTACTTAGAAATAAAGGCGTGGTCAGTTCCTACAATTAATCGTTTCTTTCCTTCTCCACCAACATAAACTTCTATAGTTAATTCATTACCTCGCTGGTATACCTTCTGAACGTGACCTTCTTTCAAGCTTGAAATTTCCTCTTCCAGAATCGAGAGATCTAGGCTGGTTACTTCCATTTCAACAAAACCTTAAACTTAAACTGTTTTTAAAACGTCTCTTGAACTTGCTTTTCATCTAGTTCCTTGAACTCTTCCAGTGAATCAATATCGAAATAGTCGAGGAAAAAGTCTGTTACATCCAACTCTGCGGTTCTACCGTCTTTTTCTTTGGAGATAAAACCTCTCTTCACGAGCTCTTTGATATGTTGATAAGCGCGGTTACCTCTCACGTCAATTATGTGTTTCTGGCCAACCGGAGCGTTATATGCGATGATAGACAAGGTCCTGAGTTCACCGGAGTTAAGGTCTTGGTGGGGTGCTAGGTGATCTACATTGTCGATATGATCGTTCTTGACTTTCAATTCATAACCTTGGTTGGTTTCCACAAGTTCTAGGCCTCTATGCTCTTTCTCAAGCTCTTCTTCATACTCCTGGATAAGCATGTCAACGTATCCAATGCTTCCTAAATCAAGTACATCTGCAATTTCTTTTCTCTCAATTGGATCTTCCGAAAGGAAAAGTGCGGCCTCGAGTTTTGCCTTTTTATCTTCCATAACTAAAACCTGATTTCAGTTAATTTAATTATTAGCTTCATTTTCAGGTCTGACATGTAAGTCGCCTAAAAACTCTTCCTGTATTAATCTGACTTTTTCATCATTTTCTAGGTGTAGCACATGCTTGAATTTTTCAATTCGCTCTTCCCGTTCCTGCTGCTCAATTAAACTGTCGAAATGAATTTCTTCGTCATTAGATCCGAAAGAAGTAATCTTATCCATTAAAGAATTCAGCTTATCTGTGATATCATCTTCGTCGACTTCAAAGGCCTCATCCATTTCCGCACGCATTTCTTGCCGCTCTTCTCTTTGCTGATGAACTTCCAAAGCGGATTCTAATGCATCCTTTAATTCTCCGATTCTCATTCTTCTTTGAGGCCTGTTCTTCACAGGTATTTCTAGTTCAGGACCCATTTCAAGCTCGACATCGTCAGAACTGTCTTGTGGTTCTTCGGCAACATTTTCGTCTTCAAAAGCCATGGGATTCTCTTCAAACTCTTCCTGTTCTGCTTCATCAGGACTGTACATGGTCATAGCTTTCATGTTTAGAAGTGCAGCGCAAATGCGGATGGCCTTAGCTGGGACAGATAGATCGTACTCCTGCATTTCCTTAATATATTCTCGGTAGCGGTTGGCTAGAATTTTGATATCTATTTCTTGGGGCGGCATATCAGCTGTCAGAAAATCGAGAGTCTCTTCCCATGGTTGCTCAACCATCATTTCAACTTGGTGCTCATCCATTCCAGATTAGGCCTCAATCATTTTGTTACTTTCCCTCAGCTAAGACTCCCCTATAACTACTAATTAAGGCCTCCAGCTTTAAAATGTATTACTACATCAAAATAAATGGGTTTAGGCCTCAAGTTCGATGCTTCTAATCTTGGACCGGCCATTTCTAAGGGATACTCCATAAGCTCTCTCTGCATGTCTAACGGTCACATCATTATGTGAAATAACTATGAACTGGTTACCATCTGCGTAATCTTTTAAGAGTTCTGAAAGTTTCTTCGCGTTGGTGTCATCCAGTGCGGCGTCTATCTCATCCATAATATAGAAAGGACTTTCCTCATACTCTAGAATCGCGAACACAAATGCAATAGCTGTCATAGTCTGCTCTCCGCCAGATAAAGCCTGAATGATATGAGGGTCCTTGTTTGGGGGCGCAGCTTTAATCTTAAGGCCTTTCTCAATATCATCGTCCTCAATAATTAGTTCTCCTCGTCCTCCACCAAATAATCTGTCGAATATCTCTGTGAAGCTACTGCTTATTTCCTCAAATACTTCCATGAACTGCTCTCGCTTCTTTGATTCTATTTCATCGATCATGTCCTCAATCTCAAGTTTTTCCTGTCGAATCTCGGAAACCCTTTCTTTGAACTCTTCAAATTCTTCTTTCTTCTCTTTGTATTCATCGATAGCCCTCATATTCACAGGGCCCATCGAATTAATCTTTCTAACAATGCTAGATTTCTTGGATTTCAAGTCTTCAGGTGAAGAATCGAGGCCTGTCATTTCATCCTCATCGACATCATATTCCTCAAGATCATCTTTGATATTCTCAAGTTCTGCCTTGAAATTAGCCTTCTTACTGCCGACTTCGTTCACCTTTGTCTTCAGTTTCTGTTGCTCGCTGTAGAGGTCCTGTCGCTTAGATCTGAGATCTTTTAATTCTTCACGAATATTTTTCTTCTCTTGCATAAGCTCTTCATCGCTTCCGCCTTTTTCCTCTTCTTTTCTCTTTTTCATTTGTTTGAGTTCAGCAATATCCTTTTGAAGATCCTTAATCTCTTCTTTGACTTCCTCTTTCTCTTTCTTTTTTTCCTCAGGGTCTAGGCTTTTTGCGAGTTTCTTGCTGTTACCTCTTTTGCGTTTCTTTTTACCTCCTGACATAGCGCCTCCGCGCTCCATTTTGTCTCCGTCAAGAGTCACAGCTCTTATACCATCAATGTCTTTTACGGAGTCCAAATCTTCGGCGATTATGGTATCGCTGAAAACATAGTTAACAGCTTTCTCATATTTGTCATTATAATTTACAATATCTCCTGCGTAACCGATTACTCCTTTCTTTTTCAAAGCAATTTTGGACTTTGCTGATCTAGATCTATCTTTAATTTTGTCTAAAGGCAGCATGGTTGCCCGGCCAATATTTTCACGCTTCAAGTAATTAATTGCCTTTGTAGCGACATCTCGGTCCTCGACTACTACGTTATCCATTCTGCCTCCTGCGGCAGTTTGAATAGCGACGGCAAATTTTTCCTCGGCTGAAATAAGATTTTCAAAGCTGCCGTGTACTCCATCCCAGCCAAGATTCATCACTGCATTCACAGAACGATTATTACTGCCTTGTCGGCTTTTCATATTTTCCAAATCTTCAATTTGATCTTCAAGATCGCTTAACTTTTCCCTTTTGTTCTCAATTTGGCCTCTCTTCTTATCTATCCGGTTCTCAAGATGTTGGACATCATTTCCGCCCGTCTGGTTTTCCTCAATCTCCTCTATACGGTCTTGCTTGGATTCAATTGTCTCATCAATTTCCTCAAGCTCTTCTTCCAGTTCTTCAATTCTTTCCTCGCTTTCAGAAGTCTCAGTGTTAATATTAGCTAATTGATTTGAGACGGCTCTCTTCCTAACTTCTAAAATTGAGGCCTCAATTTTCTTTTTCCTGCTTTCCAGCTCTCTGTACTTGATAGCCATTTCTTTTTCTTCTTTCAGTTTTTCGAGGTGATCTTCTTTCTCATTCAGTTTGATTTCTTGCTCAACTAATTGTTCTTCCACTTCTTCGAGCTCTTTAAGAGCTTCCTCTTTCTTCTGATCGAATTCCGAGATACCTGAAAGATCGTCAATAACTTTTCGTCTCTCTGTGCCAGACTGCTCTACGATTTCGGTGACTTTACCTTGCCTGACAAAGTGGTAGCCATCAGGATCAATATTTGCTTTTCTAGCGATTTCGTCTATCATGCTTTTCTTACAGTTCGAGCCTTGGAACTTATACATAGAACTCCCAGCCTGAGTGATTTTTCTACCGACTGTTATCTCCTCGGCTTCCTCTTCATCCTCCAAAAACTCGTCAAAAAGACCTGACGAATTATCGAGATGAACAGTGACTAATGCAAAATCTGCCGGAGTTCCATCTTCTCCGCCGTTGAATATCAGCTGAGTCATTTTCTCAGCTCTTAGTTTAGAAGATCTACGTCCAAAAACAAAACTTAACGCATCTAATACATTAGACTTACCAGAGCCGTTTTCGCCTACAATCGCTGTAAGGCCTTCAAAGAAAGGTATAGCCGTCTTTCTCTGAAATGACTTGAATCCTTTCGATGTTACTTTATTGATCTTTGTATCTGCGCCTGAGGCCTGGTTCTCCATCACTGTCTCTTCGTCACTCATACTAACAAAAGAATCGATTCAATAGAATAAAAAACACTTGGAGCCCTCGTTATATCTCAAAGTATTTACAGATTATCTAAGCGCTGTAGATCTGTTATAACTGGTTTACAGAGAACTCTTATCAGAAATAGGAAAATAAAGATATGAAGAGATATAAGAGGGTTCTATGGTGTCAACCGGTTAGGGTCTCTCGGGAATAGGATCGCTTCTTTGACGTTGCTGAGATCTGCGATCTTTCTAACCAGTCTATCGAGGCCTAATCCGTATCCTCCGTGAGGAGGCATTCCGAACTTGAAAGATTCTAGGTAGAATGATACATCTTCTGGGTCGACTCCGTCTTTTTCCATCCCTGCTATTAATCTGTCAAGGTCGTGTTCTCTCTGCCCTCCTGATGCTAGTTCGAGGCCTTTGTAGATCAGGTCGAATCTCCGGGATTGGTATTCGTCGCCTTCTCTTGCTTCCATGTAGTAGAATTTTTCTCCAGGATATCCGATAACGAAGAATGCTGGATGTCCTTGTTCTTCGAAGTATTCGCCTAAAAGTTTCTCTCCTTTTGTGTCTAGATCTCCTTCGTCTTCAGGGATATGATCGTATTCTTCTTCTAGGATTTCTCGTGCTCTTTCAAATTTGATTCTTGGGAAGTCCTCTTCCGGTACTTCAAGACTGACTCCTAGTTCGTCGAGTTCTTCAGCAGCTTCACTCTCTAACTGTTTCAAAGTATAAGTCAGAGATTCTTCTAAGACGTCCATTACATCGTGTTGATCTTCGATAAATGCTAGTTCAACATCGAACATGGAAATCTCGGAAACATGCCGGCTAGTTGCGAATTCCTCTGCTCTGAAGGCCTTACCGGTTTCGTACACTTTGTCGAATCCTGATGCCATCAACATTTGCTTGTAAAGCTGTGGAGATTGACTTAGGAATGCTTCTTCTCCGTAGTAGACTACTGGGAATAGTTCGGCTCCTCCTTCAGCACCCATCTTTGCGATGGTCGGAGTATTGATTTTGATGTAGTCGTTTTCTGAGAACCATTCTTCCATGGATTCAATCATTTTCCCTCTAAGTGAGAAAATTGCGTGTTTTTCTGGCTGTCTTAAGTCCATGAAACGGTTGTCCAGTCTGGTAGATAGGTCGGAATCGATGTTCCCTGAGATTTCTAGTGGCAGCGGTGAGTCGGCTTCGGCCACTATCTCAAATTCGTCAGGGTGCAGCTCTCTGTCTCCTGGAGCTGAGTCATTTTGTTCTATTGTTCCTGTCGCTTTAATTACGTCTTCTCTGCCAACTCTCTGGGCTTTATCAAACATTTCCTCATCTTCATCCTGTTTGAAGATTAACTGCATTGTTCCTTTCCGATCTCTCAAAATTATGAAGGTAATACCTCCTAGATCTCGGATTTCATGCGCCCATCCAGATACAGTAAATTTTTCTCCATCGTCGTCCTCAGTTATTTCATGTGTATAGGTTCTTCCCATTAAAGATTCACAAACAAGTTTTCAGAAGAGAATTTTTTTATCAGTCACCTCCCAAAAACCTGGTATGCTCAACAGGCAGCAACTCAAGAAAAGAATAGAAGAAAACGGATTAATCCAGGACTACATTGATTTAGAGACCCAATTAACTCCACAAGGATTCGACTTAACCGCAGGAGAAATCCACAGATACAAAGGAAAAGGAAAACTAGACTTCTCCAACTTAGAAAGAAAGATACCTGAAAGCGAAAAGATCAGGCCTGAAAAAGAAAATGAAGAAGACGAATATGGATGGTGGCATCTAGAACCTGGTGTCTACAAGGTTAAAATGAATGAAAAAGTTGATATCCCGGAGACATTAGCAGGCCTTGCGTTTCCTAGGAGCTCTCTACTGCGAATGGGTTGCACAGTCGAAAACGCGGTTTGGGACGCTGGTTATACAGGAACTGGAAGTTTCATGTTGGAAGTAAATAATCCTGAAGGCGTTGATATAAAAGAGAATGCAAGGTTAAACCAGTTACTGTTCTATGAAATAGAAGAGACAGAAAAAGCCTATTCGGGCCGTTATCATGAAGAATAGTGTAATAGGATAATTTTTTTGGGTGATGATGAGACAAGACATCGACTGACCTCGTAAGAGGGATGAAGAAACAAGAACACCTCTGAACCTTTACTTTTCACAAAATTTTTGTACGCGGTTTTTTATACCGGTTACTACAATTAAACTATATGTCTGAAGACGATCAGCTCTACGTAAAGCTTGACAAGCAGGAAGGCCTTAAAGATGAATTAAGGAATGTTCAAGGAACTGTCGCAAACGTGAACGAGGCCTTAGAAGTATTAAGAAACGTGAGATCGGTCAGGGAAGATGCAATCCAAAAAGTTTACGAGAATCTTTCCCATCTACAGGACTCTCTTCAAGTAGTCGAACAAGAAATGCCTGGTGTCGAACAGAGCCAGCCAGCCGAAGAAATAGAAGGAAGAGTTCACACCCCTGAAATCGACGGATCAGTTCAAGAACTCCACTCAGAACTTGAAACTCTACAAGAAGAATTAAGCCAATTAGATTAAAGGCCTCAACTTAACTTTCTCTAAATAACCTAGAATTATACCTAAATAATAATTTTCTAAGAATTTTCCTAATCGAACAAAAAAAAGAGAGGGGTTTGTTTGCCGGGGACAAGATTCGAACTTGCGAACCCCTGCGGGAATGGATCTTGAGTCCATCGCTTTTGGCCACTTAGCTACCCCGGCTATTAATTAACAAACTTCGAAGAATCTTTTTGAATCAATAGTTTATGAGAAACGGATATTAGTTCTGAGATCTGCGTTACCAGGGTTAGGCTTTACGAGTTCGTAAGGCCTGTCTTTGACTTCAGCGAATTTCCCGCATCTTGGGCATCTAGTATATCCTGCGTGACCATCTTCCTGGAAATCTTGTCGGTATCCGCAGGAACAGTTGACATAGGTGTTGAGTTCTTCGACTTGGAGGTCTATTCTTTCAAGTATAGTTCCTTTGGTAAAGTAATCGAACAATGTTTGGAACTGTCTAGGCTCGCACATAGAACTGTTGATTTTGATGTGTGCGTCTCCATCAGTTGAGTACCGTGAGAGATCCTGCATCAAATCTATTAGGACGTTACCGACTTTCTCCATTCATTAATCTCCATTACCATTCAATTCATCGCTCCCCCGATATAACCATTATACTATGTTACACTTAATTAAGTTTTCAAACTTTCACGTAAGACCAAAGCTATCGAAAAAGAAATAACCGATAAATTGAATAATGGATCGAAACTTGAAAACAGTCCAAGGCCTTGAAAACCTGTGAAAGGATAAAAGATCGGGAGGTAAGAAAAAGTTAAAGACTCCAGTAACAGTGAACAACTATAACCAGTAAAAGTTGACTTTGACCTTTCCTCATCAAATGCAAAATAAACTATGGCAGAGAAAAATAATGCGGAAGTAAACGATAATAAAACTCCCTCATACTGCAGAGGCCCAGAATAAATCAACATAATAGAAATGCCGGGAATCAACGTGCCAAGAGCAGCAAATCGTTCATCCAAATCAAAAACGCTCGAGATAGAATAAGCGAATAAGGCCTGAGTCAATCCAATCATTCAAAAAATAATTGTATAATCCTTGAAATAAAAACTATCGACTATACCAGACGTCGATAGAAAAATTTCTGTGAGTGCTGTCAATCAGGATAAGTTTATGGTTTAAAAGATTCACAGCCTACAATAAATATACAATCAATAAAATAGTAACATTGATTAAATAATATTTAACGAGCTAAGCTCACTTTAAAGCGGGGTAGACCAGCCAGGAGTGGTCGTCGGGCTCATAACCCGGAGGTCCGTGGTTCAAATCCACGCCCCGCTAACTTAAGGCCTTTTCAGCTTTGTTTAAATGTTTTCTATTGGCAAATCCTATTTCGTTCAACCATTTTTGGAGCTGGGTCTTTCCGTTCATTTGTATTCTGACTTTCCCTTTGCCGATATCATAGCAACCAAAGTTGAATTCATTCCTTTGTAGTATCTCCTCGAATTGCGACTGCATAGGCGATGGGCTAATTTTCATCTCTAACCTCGGATATAAAGTTCCGTTGTTATTAGTAAGAGCTACACTGCCATCTGTATCGAAATAACCTCTTAGAACATGTAATTCTAAATTATTGTCTATGTAAATTTCAGGGATTACGGCAGTATCCCATTTTGGAGATGTTTTTAGAGCCATATCTTTAGTTAAAAACTCGAATAGATTCTTTCTATAACATCTAATTTCAATAGTGTTTTCATCTTTTCTATGCCATACATTCATTTCTATTCCAAATAATTCATCAATTAAATTCAGAATATACTCTTTATAATCTTTCTCATCAGATGATATGGTTATTTTAACGCTTCTTTGAGTATTAGTGGTTCCGTCACCTTTTTTGCATTTATATTCTCCTATTGAGCCGTCGCCTAACATTATACCAGTAAATTCTGCAAGTTCCTTTTCCTTCAGTTCTGGATATCTCATAAATAAATTTTGGAGGTTCAAGGCTTTAAACTCTGGTTTTTACAGTTTACGGATAATATATTGAGGTGTATACAGTTTATTTGAGGCCTCTTGTTTGAAAGAGATTATTAACTTTACTAGGGAAAGTGTTTGTTGTAATGAAGATTCTCGGTGTTGATGAAGCTGGTAGAGGCCCGGTTATTGGTTCGATGTTCATAGCTTCCTTCGAGATTGAGGAGGAGAAAGTTTCAGAGCTTGAGGAAATCGGTGTGAAGGATTCGAAGAAGCTTTCGAATAAGAAGAGAGAGGAGATTAGAGAGAAGTTAAATGATACTGGAAGTTTTACTTTAAGGGAGATTGAGGCCTCGCAAATTGATGAGATGAGGCAGGTAATGACTTTGAATGAGATTGAGCTTCAGGGATTTGTTGAGGTTATGAAGGATTCGGATGCTGATCGTTTTACTGTTGATTTACCGGAGCCGGATGGCGACCGTTTCATCCGGAAAATGAAAAAGGAGTTACCTGACAGGTTCCAGTCTAAAAGTTTTGTTGCGGAGCATGGTGCGGATGATGAGTATCCTGAGGTTTCTGCGGCTTCTATAATTGCGAAGTCTGCGCGTGAAAAACACGTTGAGGAACTGCATCAAAAATATGGTTATGATTTTGCCTCTGGTTATCCTCATGATAAACCGACTATCGAGTTTTTGGAGAAATATATGGAGGAGAAAGGTGAGCTACCTGAGGAGACGAGAATGTCGTGGAGTACGGCTGAGAAAATCGTGGAAAAAAGTAAGCAGAAAAGCTTTGAGGACTACTAGGTTTTTTATGGAGCTTCAACTCAGTGAGTCTGGCGCTTATTTGAAAGGATCTGAAGAGGATTTAGAAGAGGTGCATGAGGAGGCCTATTACGGAAAGATTAAGGATAATAGGTTGGAGTTGGCGCCTTCTGAGGTAACTCACTTAGTTGAGAGAGGCCTTATTGAGGTAAGTAAAGGCTTTGATGAGCTCTACGACTTTTTCTCTGAGAAAGATAATGAGTTTTCGGAGAAATACGCTGCTTACAGTGATTTAAGGCAGCGAGGTCTGATTGTTAAGACTGGTTTCAAGTTTGGAGCGCATTTCAGAGTCTATGAGCGAGGTGTTAATCCATATAAGGATGATAAGGGTCGGAAGGATCATACTAAGTTTGTTGTCCATGCCGTCCGTGAAAATAAGGAGATGAGCTTCCAGGAAATGTCTCGAGCAGTCCGTTTAGCTAGTAATATCAGGGCTAAAATGCTATGGGCTGTAGTGGACTCCGAGAAAGATGTGACGTATTATAAGGTTCAGCATATGACTCCTTAAATTTTTTATTGGAGTCTTGAAGGTCTTGCTTGAATACTTACATTCTCTCCGGACAAAAATGAGTCTTTTTCATCTCCTACAAGGAATGTATTCACATCATCAAATTCAAGTCCTTGCATTTCGAAAGGAGGTTCTTCAGCTACAAATAACTGAGCAGGACTATTATTTACATCACGATATCTATGACCTTTCTTCCCTTTTCCACTATAAGTTACTCTGCCGTTGTGCCGTGGCTCATCGGAAGCTGGCTCGGATGTGCATAAATTAATTTATCGTCTAGAGAGTCTCCAGTACTCTCATCTATTATCGGTGCTTGGCTATGTTTGATAACTGCGTCAATATTCAGAGTGTAAGTGTTTCGATCTCCGATTACACCATAGTCATAATTCTTTTCGATCCATGGATTATTACCGGTAATGAAGTCAGTTCGATACACAAGTTATTTTTATTGTAAACTATATTATATTTTTTCATCTACTACTGTCCAATTTCAGACTTCTAGTGGATTGAAAACTCCAGAGTTTCTCTTGTAACGTTTCTGCAATTTTTTCCCGAAGTACAGGCCTACTAATAAGCCGGCAAGGTGAGCTGAAGATGCAAAGTTCCCGATTATAGGTAGCTGGTAACCTGCAAGCTTCATTAGAAGGTTGAATGTTTCAAAGATTCCGAATGCGTATACTGCTGTCTTGATTTTCATAGGCAGGATGAAGAATAGTAATACATCGGCTTTTGGGTAAAGCATTGCTATGACTCCTACTAATGCTACGACTCCTCCTGAGGCTCCGACTGCTAGGCCTGCTGCTGCAGGATCTCCATGGATTAGTTTGAGCAGGTTATAAAAGGCGACGTAACTTATGCTTGCTATAAGGCCTGAAATTAAGTATATTTTCAGCATTTTTTTGGCGCCTATAAGTCTTTCTAAAGGCGAGGCAAAAAAGTAGAATGTCAGCATGTTTGCAAATATATGGAATGGTGCGGCGTGCAGCAGCATTACTGTTAATAAACTCCAAGGCCTTAGAATCAGTTCTGAAATCTCGGGGTTCAATACAAGTATATCGAAGAACTGTTCTTGAGCCACGCTTACTTGAATAATATATGCTAAAACAGTTATTCCTACTACTGCTAATGTTGCATTGCTCTTCAGTGTATTTACAAGATCTTTGGACAAGCTGTCGCGATGGGTCTTATATTTTGCAGGTTTGCCTATGACAGAATCTTTACTATTGTCTTTATCTTTTTTCGTAGAGAACTTGTCTTCAAACCATTCTTCGTGTTCTTTACCTGTTTCTTTCTGGGATTCTTTCAAACCTGTGCAGTCATGGTTTTCAGGCAGTCTATGCTCTGAACAAAAACTTTTTCCGCAGTAACGGCAGCTAAAGCTCATGGACTTTTCCCCGCATTCAGAGCATTTTCCCATGGAAAGAAATTGAACTCTGATCTTTTATCAACTTACCCAAAACAAACTTCAAACTTCGTGAACTATTTAAAATTTATGAATATTGAACATGCAGCGTTTCTGATCGGAAAAATACTTCTTGGAGGATATTTTGCCTTCTCAGGGTTAAACCATTTCATGAACACGAGAGACATGACTGGCTGGGTCGAAAGCAAAGGCCTTCCTAAACCAGAATTAATGGTGTACCTTTCAGGACTAGTATTGATTGTTGGAGGCCTCGGAATTATCGCGGGAGCCTATCCAGTTGTCAGCATCTTAATGCTTTCAGGATTCCTGTTCTTAGCGAATGTATTAGTCCATGATTTCTGGAATCTTGAGGAAGGAAGACAAGATCAAATGACGCGCTTCCTGAAAAACACGGCCTTGATTGGAGCATTACTGATGCTTTTAGGCGCTGACTGGACAATCTATGGATTAGGAATGACGCTAGGCCTAATCTAAAAAATTAAGAGAAGAAAAAAGTTTTTAGAGTCTGGAAGACAGGTGTTCTTCTAGCTCGCTTACCTTTATTCTTTCCTGATCGGTCGAATCTCTATCTCTTACAGTCACTGTTTCAGGCCTGTCCTCTAAAGTCTCGTAATCTACTGTGACACAGAAAGGAGTACCGATTTCATCCTGGCGTCTGTAACGCTTACCGATATTCCCTGTATCATCGTATTTTACTGTTAGCCCTGCGTTTCTCAACTGGCCAGCTATTTCTTGTGCTTTCTCACCGAGTCCTTCTTTATCCATTAATGGGAAGACTGCGACTTCCACAGGCGCAACTTCATTACTGAATCTAAGCACGTTTCTCTTTTCTTCATCAATCAAGTCTTCATCGTATGAATGAACTAGTACTGAGTAGACTGTTCTATCTACACCGAATGAAGGCTCTACAACATGAGGGATAATCTCTTCACCGGTCTTCTTAACCTCTTCAGTAGAGACTTCAATGAGATCTGTGTCGATTCCGTACTCGTCGCCGTTATAATGGACGAATACTGTGCCTTGATCCGCTATCTCTGGAGCCTTCTCAACTTTGTTTTTTACAAGGTCTGCGATTTCTCCTGCGTCTCCTCCGTATTCTGGGCCTAGGACACTCATATCGATATCTATCTGTGTCTCTTCAACGATTTTCGGCTCATCATATTCCTTGAAAATCTTGAAATCTCTGTCATTTTCAGAATGTTTTCTATGTTTTTTCAGGTCGTAGCAACCTCTATAGGCAAAACCTGCGATTTCGAGCCAATCGTCTCCGTCTCCTGAGATATTGGCTTCTGCATCCCAGCAATCACTGGCGTAGTGAGCTCTCTCACCTTTCTGATGCTGCCTGAAACGGAAGTTATCCATGTCAATCCCGATTTCTTCATACCACTGCTTGGCGATACCAAGGTAGTAAGCAACCCAGTCCAAGACAATATCGTTCTCAAAAGCCTCTCTAACCGTCGCAATAATGTATTCGCCGTCATCTTTCTGCTGCTCTTCTACTGGGTAAAGCTTCAGCTCAACATCCTCAACTTTACTGATGTCGGGAGTATCTTCTTCAGGATCAATGAAGTGTTCAAGTTCTGCCTGGGTGAATTCTCGAGTCCTTACAAGGCCTTTACGAGGACTGATCTCGTTTCTGTAGGCCTTTCCGATTTGAGTGATTCCGAACGGAAGCTGATTATGAGCATACTGTTTCAATCTTGGGAATTCTACAAAGATTCCTTGCGCCGTTTCAGGTCTCAAGTAGCCTGCTTGCCCTGATCCGGGTCCTATGCTGGTTTCAAACATTAGGTTGAAGTCTTCAACTTCTACTCCTGTTAGAGGTTCTCTACAGCTAGGGCATGCTAGATTGTGCTCATCTATCAAGGCCTCAATTTGATCGGTAGAGTATCCTTCGGCCTCTTCAATATCGGTATAGTCCTCGATGAGGTGATCTGCCCTTGTGCTTGTACCGCATTCAGGGCATTCAATTATCATGTCATCGAAGCCATCAAGATGTCCTGATGCTTCAAAGACGGGTTCATGCATCACCGTAGGGCCTTCAATTTCCCTGTGTCCTAGGCCTCTGGAGAAAGTGTTTCTCCATGATTCTTCAATGTTTCTTTTTAGTTCTGCGCCTTGCGGTCCGAATGTTTGGAATCCTGCGACACCGCCGTAGGCCTCACTGCTTTGGAAGTAGAATCCTCTTTTCTTGGCTAGCTGTGATACTTTGTCATCAAGGTTCATAAGAAGTCACTGTCGCTGGAAATTTTTATAGCAGAAAGTCTAGAAGGTTTTGAAAACTTATTCGATACGTGCCGTGGCCGCGGTTGAACGCGGTCCAAAACATCCACCTTTCATTGTATCAAAAAATTGAGGCCTGAGTTCTTTTAATTCCATTGGAAACCCTTAAAACCATAGAAGTATTACTTTGTATTACGAATGGCCGAGAAGTTGTTACTGAGAACTGATTTGAACCTTCCGCTTGAAAACGGCAGACCTCAGAAAACCGTCAGATTTGAACAGTATCTAGACACAATAAAAGAATACTCAGAAAAAGATGCCAAAACAGTTATTCTCGCACATCAAGGCCGGCCAGGCAGAAACGACTTCACTTCACTCGAAGAACATGCACAACTTCTCAATGAAGAACTAGAAACTGACATATATTTTATTTCATCGATTTTAGGATCAGAGATAGAAGAAACACTAGAGGAAATGGAGTCAGGAGAGATAGCTCTACTTGAGAACGTTAGACTAATGTCTGAAGAACTCAAAAATTATAACGGTGAAAAACATGCTGAAGGCCTATACATCAACCATGTGGCACAACATTTTGATAAGTTCATTAATGATGCTTTCTCAGTAGCGCATCGTTCACAGGCCTCAACAGTAGGATTACCAAAAATAATCGAATCAGAGCCAGGCCCGTTAATGAGGAGAGAACTTGACAACTGCAGAAAAATCAGAGACGAGTTTAATTCAGGAGTACTAGTGCTTGGAGGAGAAAAACCTTCAGACCTGATAGGCATAATTGAAGCTAAAATTGATTCCGTCGATAAAGTACTGCTGGGCGGAGTACCTGGAGAGGTAGCACTAATGGCTCAAGGACAAAATCTAGGTAAAAAAGAGGAATGGATAAAAGAACGAGGCCTTGACTCCAAAAAAGAAGAATTAAACCAACTAATCGATGAGCATCCCGGCAAATTTGAGCTACCTTCAGACCTAGCAACAGAAAACGGCGATAAAAGACCTGAAGATGTCGAAGAAATGACTTGGGATATAGGAAAGGAAACAAGTGAAAGATACGCTGCGATTATTGAAGAAGCAGACTCAGTTTTAATGAAAGGCCCTATGGGAGCATTTGAAAAACACTCAAGAGGCACAGAAAAAGTACTGGAGGCCTTGAAAAACTGTAAAGGATTTACAGTGATGGGCGGAGGCCATACATCATCTCTAGTCAAGGAGTTTGGATATTCAATGAATGATTTTGACCACGTATCGATTGCTGGAGGCGCCTTCGTAAGATGTGTTTCCGGTGGAGAACTTCCAGCGGTAGAGGCGCTAAATATTTAGAAACGGTTGTAGTAAGGTATAACATTTATAATCTTCAGGTCGCAACTGTAAGGTATGGTTCAAGGTATAGATCTTTCAAGTAAAGTATCTGATTCTGCCCTGAATTTCTTCTATAGCTATTGAGGCGTAATATCGGCCAAAAAAGAGGTCTTTCTACATGATAAAACTACGCAAATCCAAGGAGGTTATCGGAATTGAGCAAAACTAAACAGAGAGGTAAAGAGGTGCATAACTTAATTGAAGAAGATGTAAACGCTATACTAGAAAACCGTGAAGACTACGAAAATGATGAAGAAATAAGGGTAGGTATAGAGTCGGAGTTTGGAGTTCTTGATGGTACAGAAGATTCTTCAAGCGAGGCCCGAGATAGAGCTATTGATGGCATAGATTTTGCGGACCAAGAGCTGGGTGCAGCTATGGCTGAAACCCAGACAGAACCTATGAACTTGGAAAGCCTGGTTGAACTGGAAATAGCTCTTGGAGGTAGAGAAAATATTTTAGCAGAACAGATGAATGATGAAGGCCTATCATTGATAAGATATGGAACTCATCCTTTCGTGGATATTGAAGATATTCAAACAACAGAAGGAGAAAGATATGATGTACTTGTAAATACTTTTGATACTCTCAGAGAAGAAAACTTGGGAGAGCTCCCTGATTTTGGAGTTAATGATCAAGTAGATCCAAATAATGCTGCTATACCTGCTGCAATATGCTCAACTCAGACAAATATTCAGGCTGAAGGCCTTGAAGATGCAGCAGAGAAAACTAATTATGCAGAAATGGTTTTACCTTACGCAATAGCGCTTTCAGGTAATTCGAGGATAGTTGAAGGTAAAGATACAGGACTAGCTGATACTCGAATGCAGCTCTGGGAGATGAACTACAATACTGCAGAGACTCCTTCAAAGGTAGGGCCTTTAGAAGGATATCTAGAAGATGAAGAGGACTGGTTCTCAAGGCTAGATATATACTTTGAAGATGAAGGCGAAGACCCTGATCACTTGGATGATGCCGTCTCAGAACACTGGAAAGATGTGAGGATAAAGCTAGAAGAAGATCCAGAAACAGGACAGGATTATCCTGTAGTTGAAATTAGGCCTCTGTCAATGCAGCCATCTGCGGCGGAAGAAACAGCAGTGCACGGATTCATGATGGGTAGAATAGCCTATGCACAGGAACAGAATGAAGAGCTTATACCATTTGAACAAGTACTTGCAAACAGAGAGAAAGCCATGATGGACGGATTGTCCACAGAACAAATGTTCTATAACAAGAATGGAGATTCAGTACGCAGAGACCTGGAAACGGTTCTCCGCGAAGAGATCTCAAGAGCAGAAAAAGGCCTAGAATACCTAGGTGTAGATGATTCTGGATATATGAATATTCTGCGAGATCGTATAGAGATTGGAGCTCCGTCTGATCAATCTATAAAGCAGTTTAACAAACTTGCGAGTAATGGGTATTCTACCGATGAGGCGCTGAGGGAGGCAATACCGATAGTAGATAATCCTTCTTGGAGTCCGCAAAACCTGAAGCAAATACATCACATTCAAGAATGAAAATAGAGATAATAGGTCCTGGAGAGCCTGAGGTCGCAATTGTAGGCCTTGTACATGGAGATGAAGTATGCGGCTTGAGAGCTATCAACAGGTTGAAAGAAGAAGCGAAATCATCTCGGATAGAGCTAGATAAGGCAGTTAAACTTGTTCTAGCTAATGAAAAGGCCTTTAACAGAGGAGAAAGATTTGTTGATGTAGATTTAAATCGTTCTTTTCCTGGAAATAAGGACAGCGATAATTATGAAGATAGACTAGCAGTAGAACTTGAGGAAGAACTGAAAGGCTTCAAAGTCTTAGATTTGCATGCCTCAGAATCTCCTAAAACTCCTTTTGCAATAGTCTCAGGTTTAAATGATAAAAGCTTGGAAATAGCAAAAACTATGTCTATGGAGAATCTAATCGAAATATCCTTTGTTGAAGGAGGTCTTATTGATGTTTTAGATTCATCTTGTGTTGTTGAATGCGGTTTCCATAATTCGAAAGAGTCAGCTAATGTAGCTTATCAAACAGTAATGAATTTTTTGGCGGCAAACAATGTCTTAGATCAGGATTATGATATTTCTGAGCCTGATACGTATCAGGTGTTCGATAAAGCTGAAGGCTCGGGATACGAATTCGTCGCCAATAACTTTCAGAAAGTAGAGAAAGGAGAAATATATGCAGAGAAAAATGATGGGGTTAAAAAGGCCTCCGAAAGCTTCTATCCGGTCTTAATGTCTACTGATGGATATGATGAAATGATAGGTTTTAAGGCCAAGAAACTCCAGTTAAATCAGTTAAATTAAATATATATAATATAGAACATAGGATATGGAAGTTGAAACTGTAGGAGAAGGAGAACCTGAATTTACAGTCATAGGTTCGATTCACGGAGACGAACCCGCAGGAAAGAAAGCAATAGAAAAAATACTGGATTCAGGCCTCGAATTCAAGAAGCCGGTAAAATTCATAATAGCCAATGAAAAAGCCCTAGAGAAAGATGAAAGATTTCTTGAAGCCGATTTAAATCGCAGTTTTCCGGGAAATAAAAATTCAGGTAAATATGAGGAAAGGCTTGCGGCTGAACTGATTGAAGAAATAGGAGATTCTAAGGTTCTTGACTTACATACTACTCATTCCTTTGAAAGACCTTTTGCAAATACCAAAAGTTTTGAAGATCCAGAGATGGAGATGATCAAGGCTACAGGAACGGAGTACGCTGTAAAATTTGAAGCTGGGTCTGGAACTTTGACAGACTTTACGACAGGTGTTGTAGTTGAGTCAGGCCTTCAGCACAGTGATCAGGCAGTAAAGAATGCTATAACTGTTATAGAGAGCTTCCTAGCCTATTTTGATGTTATTGATGCGGATTTCACAGTTTCAGATCCTGAGTTATTTATTCAAAAAGAGAAGATTGAAGGCGACTGGAAATTTCTCAAAGAAAACTTTCAGGAAGTCCAGGAAGGGGAAATCTATGCTAAAAGAGAAAATGAGGAATTAGTGGCTGAAGAAGACTTCTACCCTGTACTGATGTCCACAAATGGGTATGATGGCGTGCTTGGTCATAAGGCCTCAAAAGTTGAGAAGTAACTGATTTAAGATTGAGGTTAACTGTAAGTAATATGAAGACTGGTGGATGTTTTTGGATCTAAATCAGGAAGATTTAACCTAGATTTAGCTACAAGTCTTCTTTGTATTCGAATAATATTCTCTAAAATTTATGGTATGGCTTCTGTTCTTGAATTAAGCTGGCCTAATTAAAAATTGTCAAGTAAATATCTTATTTTACAGCGTTATTGAGCTTTCTTAGCTTTAGCTCTATCTTAAAACTGTTTTTAACACATAAAACTTATTTAAATCTTATTTAGTGACTATATGATGCGTGATATAGATTATGACAACTGAAAAAAGCACTCGTATGGCGGAAGCCCAGAATGGTGGACGCTTTTGGACTTCAAAAGGTCAAAAATCCTGAAGAATTCTTAACAGACAATCCTGAGGTTACAGACAGTCTTGTAGATGTCGCTCAGTCAGCGTTCTCACAGCCAGGTGTTCCTCCAGCAGAGGAAACCAAGGAGCATGTTCTACCGCATTCCACATTAATCCTCGCGTACGATAACGCTGAAGATGAATATGTGGGTTTCTCATCAGCAGATAACGTAGCAGATACAGTCTACGAAAGCGGAATAGCCCTCAGAGAAGGCCTACAAGGAAACGGACTAGGCAAGGCTATGCTTGCTACCACAATCAGCGAACAGCTGGATGGAAATAAAGGAACAGTGGCTTACAGAACCCAGAATCCGGCGATGTACGACTGCTCCCGCGATGTTTTCAACGCGTTCCCTAGAGAAGGTAGGGAAACTCCTAGAGATATAGAGCAAAAGATGGATGACGTAGCTCAAACGCTTGATCCAGAGGAGGAGTTCGACAGGCCGGTAGTAAGGGGAGCTTATTCGTCGCCAATGTACGCTGAGCTGCCTGAAACAGATTCAAGGCCGTTTATTGAACAGGAGTTAGGCATGGATTACGAGCAAGGTGATGCATTAATAGTCGCAGGAGAAGTCACAAGAACTGAAATAACTCAACAGGTAACTGATTACGTAGAGGACAATCCTGATATCAGAGAGGTGAGAGAAGTATGAACTTGGAAAAAATAACCGAAGAGCTGATAGAGTATCGGACAGTGACTGGAGAACTAGATGAGATAGAAAGAGGCCTAGAATTCATCAAAAACTTCTTCGGTTCAGAGTTCGCGGTCAAGACTTTTGAGAGCGAGGGAGTAAAATCCCTCCTCATCTCTTATGAAAAAACAGAAGAAAATCATATCCTTCTCCATGGTCATCTTGATGTGGTGGAGGCAGAAGAACAGCTTTTCACTTCTAGGACAGAGGAAGAAAGAATATATGGTAGAGGCGCAGCAGACATGAAATCAGGACTTGCATGTCTAATGAAAATCTTGAAAGAAAAGAAAAGTGAAGGCCTCGCGCTTTTGATAACTTCAGATGAAGAAAAAGGCGGGTTCAATGGAACAGGTTATGTAATCGAAGAAATGGATTTAGATCCAGAACTTGTTATCTCAGCTGAGCCGGATCACTCTGGAGGGTTTCCTTCAATCGTCAACAGACAGAAAGGAGTGCTACAAATAAAGGCCTCGGTAAATGGAAACTCAGCTCACGCCTCCAAACCGGAAAAGGGTGAAAATGCGGCAGAGAAACTTATGAATATTTACCGAGAACAAATCAAACCTTTATTCGATCACGAAAAGAAGTTTTCCACTACAGTTAATCTTGGAAAAATTGAAGCAGGAGATGTGGTCAACCGTGTTCCCAACAAGGCAGAGATAAATTTAGATATCAGATACTCTAACCAGTACTCAAAAGAAGAAGTACTAGAAGATCTCGGAAATATTCAAGATTTAGAGATTGAGATAACTGCTGAAGCACCGATGATGGAAACATCCAAAGATGAAAAAATAATCCAAGAATTAACTCAATCCGTAGAGGAAGTCACAGAAGATGAACCAGAATTCAGATCTGAGGCCTTCGCCAGCGACATGAGATTTTTCACCGAAAAAAATATTCCTGCAATCTGCTTCGGTCCTGAAGGATACAATATACATGGAAAAAAAGAACACGTTGTTCTGGAAAGCTTAGATCTCTATTGTGAAATCTTGAAAAACTTTCTTGAATCAGAACTTAATTAGAGGAGTTCAAAGAAAGATGCCAGAGATTGATCCATGGGGAGACGTTGAGATAGGAGATTACAAAGAGAAAATGCAGAAGTTCGGAATCGATCCAATCACAGAAGTAGAAGATCGATTACCTGACAACAAACTTGTGAGAAGAGGAATCATCTTTGGACACAGAGGTCTCGATGACTTCCTGGATGCGAAAGAGGATGGCGAAAGTTTTGCGATGATGACAGGGATTATGCCTTCAGGAGTATTCCACTTCGGTCATAAGACTGTCGTCGACCAGATATTGATGTATCAGGAAATGGGTGCAGAAATCACAATTACAGCAGCAGACATTGAGGCCTACAACACAAGGGATATGAGCCTGGAAAAATCTCGGGAACTAGTAATTGAAGAATACTTGAAGAATTATGTTGCTCTAGGACTTGACTTGGATAAAGTTGACTTTTATTTCCAGAGTGAGGGCGGTAATGATTATCATTTGAAGAGTAAGCAGTTTGCTAAACATTTAACTCAGAACGAAGTTGAGTCAACTTACGGAAGCGCAGCGCCCGGAAAGATTACTTCTGCATTGACGCAGTACGCTGATATTTTAAGACCTCAGTTTGACTCTCCTAAACCGACTGTAGTGCCTGTAGGAGTTGATCAAGATCCGCATATCAGGTTGACTCGAGAGGTCGCAAGAAAGTACAGAGAAGCTGAATTCTACAAGCCTTCAAGTACTTACAACAAGTTCATGAGGGGCCTTCAAGGAGGAAAAATGAGTTCTTCAGATCCGAAGAGCTATATTGCATTGACTGATTCTGTTGAAGATGCGAAGAAGAAAATTGATCAGGCAAAGACAGGAGGCCAAGACTCCCTTGAAGAGCATAGAGAGAAAGGAGCGGATATAGAAGAAGATATGGTATTCGAGCTCCTAGCGTTCCACTTAATCGATGATGACTCGGAACTAGCCCGGATTCGTGAAGAGTACTCAAATGGAGAAATGCTTTCAGGAGAACTAAAGCAGATAGCAAAAGATAAAATAGAAGAATTTCTCTTAGAACACCAAGAAAAGAGGGAAGAGGCCTCAGAAAAAGTTGAAAAATTCCTAGATGAGCAAAGATAGGCCTGAACTTTAATATTCGAGCCTTGGAAATTACAGTTTTATGCTACCTGAGTTAATTTTGAGAGAGGAAGAGAAACATAATTACAAGGCGTTAAGTCTTTTAGGCCTTGTTTCAGGTCTTGTAGGTATATGGGTGGCAAATAATTTTTTCACTGATCAGGCTTCGTTGATTGCTCCATTGATTGCTGCAGTTCCTATGGTTTTTCCCTTGATGAGTTATTACTTTGAGTATGAGGAGAATCCTGACTTTATGGATGAGACTATGGCTTATGGATCTCTGTTTATCGGGCTTGTTACTGCGTTCTTTATTGGAGCTCTTCTGATGCCTGATTTTTTCACGACTCAGCTTAATACTACAGGTCTTACTGGCCAAGCAACAAATCTAGATGCCTCCTTCCTTGGAGTTTCAAGCCATAATTTAACCTTGTTTGTAATGATTCTAGGAGTATCTGCATTCCTGGGTTCAGCAGGAGCATTCATACTTTCTCTGAACGCATCAATGGTAGGAGTATTTTTCGCCACGCTTGCAAGCGATCTAACAGGCCTGGAAATTATTTTATCGAATAGTTCGCCTCTAGCTTACTTCCCTCATACTTCGCTTGAAATGACAGGTTTCATTATAGCTGGAGTACTGGGGACAACTGCTTCAGCAAGTATTTACAGAGAACATTTGAGCTGGGAGCACTGGCTTCAATTATCAAAACTGTTCGTAGTCGGAGTCACTGCTATCATCGGAGCGGCCTTTATTGAGACTGTCTAAAGAAACTGTACTATCTGAAATATCTACTATTCTTGTTTCTCTGTCGTAACCTAGGCCTTTCATCTTCAAAATTTCGAACATTATTCCTTCCTGTGACTGCTCTAGCTTGAGTATTCCATCTACCACGAACTCCATGATTTCGTATCTGGAAGGCTGCCCGTTCTTTGAGTAAGGTACTTCGCCTATGAACAGTGATGAAGCCTGTTTTTCCTTGATTCTGCCTACTATTCGGGAAGCTTCTTCTCTTTGAACTGGTTCTGCATCAAAGATCATCAGGAATTTGGTGATGCTGTCGATTACAATTCTGTCGGGTTCGAATTTGTTCAAATTTCTTCTTAACCCGTCTATTACTTTTTCTGGTTCGAATACCTGTCCGCTGTTTCCTCGCATCAGGCTTGTGGCTTCCTGAATTTTGAAGTTTTCCGATTCAGCATCGTATCCTCTGAGCTCTACGCTCTCCATAATCTCTTCTTCAGATTCTCTCAAAGTTATGAATAAGACTTTCTCACCGTTTTCAACTCCTTGGAAAAGATAGTCTAGTGCAAAAGCGCTTTTACCGGTTCCTGGAGGTCCTCCAAGCAGTAAAGTATAATCTTCTGGTATTTCAACCATGTCTTTTAGGCCTTCAATACCGGTGTCGATACCCATGCACTAAATTTGAGTTTTTCTGCTATTAAACCTGTTGCTATAAAAAATTGGATCCTCAAAACTCGTGTGTGAAACTCTCTCAACAGGCTAAAACGGTATTTGAACAGGTCAAGAACTCTGAAGAGATAAGATATGAAAGACTTGAGGATCAAGGATTTGACCAGTCGATGATTGCTAGAGCTGCAAAAGAATTAGAGGAAAAAGGCCTTGTAGAAATTATTAGAGATGAAGAAGTAGCATATACTCTCACTAAGAAAGGAAAAGCAGTTTTGAGAGATGGGAGTCCTGAGTTCAAGCTTGTTGAAATACTTGAGGATGGGCCGAAAAGTTTCTCGGAAATCAATATTCCTGCAGATATCGCAGTAGGTAAAGCAAGGCAAAAAGGATGGATAGAAATTGAAGATGGTGAAGTTAGACTTACTGAAGAAGGAGAATTTGTTGATGAAGATGAAGTCGCCCAGCAATTGAAAGACGAAAACTTTGGATCCGATCATGTGGAAAGAGGGCTTGTTGAAAGAATTACAGAGACAGAGAAGTCTCTAAAGCTTACAGAGAAAGGCCAGCAAGTTAAAATAGATAATTTAGAAGAGGAATTTAATGTGGAAGCAGAGGCCTCAATGCCGCAGATAGGTAGAAAGCATTTTTACAAAGAAGTAGTAGATTACGCCAGAGATCAGTGGAGAGAGATGGGATTCCAGGAAATGCAGGGAAACTTCGTTGTTTCCAGTTTCCTGAACTTTGACGCATTGTATACTCCGCAGGATCACCCAGCAAGAGAACTGCATGATACGTTCTTTATGGAGAATCCTGAAAAAGCAGATATCTCAAAGTTCAATGACTCAGGGAATAAGAGGGTAGAGCATGTTAAAAAAACTCATCAGAACGGTTGGACTACTGGAAGCTCTGGTTGGGGTTACGAATGGAGCCGCAAAGATGCGGAAAGAAACGTTTTGAGAACCCACACTACATCTGTCTCAGCACAAAAGCTTTCAGAACTAGAGGAAGAAGATCTTCCTGCAAAATTCTTCACAGTCTCCAGAAACTTCAGAAATGAGACAGTCGATAAAACCCACTTAGCAGAATTCTACCAAACAGATGGGCTAGTTGTAGGAGAAGATCTGAGCTTCCAGAACTTGAAAGGATATATCTCGGAGTTCTTCGAGAAAATGGGTTATGAAGAGTTCAGACTGATTCCAAGCTATTATCCATACACCGAGATGAGCGTAGAAGTACAAGTAAAAGACAATGGCGAATGGATGGGATTAGGGGGTGCAGGCATGTTTAGGCCTGAAGTAGTCAAACCTATGATAGGAAAAGAAGTCTCAGTACTTGCCTGGGGGCTAGGCCTAGGAAGAATTGCAGCAAAAGCAGCAGGAATCGAAGATATCAGAGAACTTTACAGAAATGATATTGAAATACTGGAGGAGACTCCTGTCTGGAGGCCTAAAAAATGAGATCTGTCAATGCAGAAATTTTTGGAGGAGGAATCTAATGGCACACATTGAGATAAATAAGAACGAGTTTGAACAATTAATCGGAACAGGTATTGAAGACGAAAAGTTACAGGAAGAAGCATCCTATCTAGGCGTACACTGGAACCATGTAGAAGGCGCAAAATGGGATGTAGAAGTATATCCAAACAGACCTGACTTACTGAGTGTAGAAGGACTTGCAAGGGCTTACTCACGTTATTTTGGGATGGAAAAAGGATTGGAAAAATATAAGGTTTCTAAAGGCGGACTCAAGCTTGAAGTTGATGAATCGGTTGAAGAGGTAAGGCCTGTAATAGGTGCAGCAGTAGTCAGAGATTTGGAATTGGATAAACGTACTATAAATGGGTTGATACAGTTACAAGAGAAGATCCACGAAACTTTAGGCCGCAGAAGAGATAAACTAGCTATAGGCCTGCACGATCTTTCTGAGCTGAAGCCGCCTTTTACTTACAGAGCTGTTGAGCCTGAGAAAGTATCTTTCACTCCTTTGGAGTATGATAGGGATATGGACTTGGGCCAGATAGTAGATACGCATGAGAAAGGCCAAGAGTACGCTTGGATTCTGGAAGATGAGGAAAAGTATCCGATAATTGAAGATTCTAAAGGCCAGGTCTTGAGCTTTCCGCCTATCATCAACAATCAGTTGACTGAAGTGGATCATAATACGACCGATATATTTATCGATGTCACCGGAAAAGATGAAGAGACGGTTAGGAAGGCCTTGAATATTTTGTCCACAGCGCTATCTGATCGAGGCGGCGAAGTTGAAAATGTGAAAATTGGAGAGGAAAGGCTGCCTAAACTTGAGCCTGAGAAGAGAGAGCTTGATATGGAATATTTGAATTCTATTTCAGGTCTTGAACTTTCCAAAAAGGAAGCAGTTGAGCTTCTGGAATCGATGGGTTACGGTGCTAAAGCCTCTAAGAAGAAGATAAATGTGAAAGTTCCGTGCTATAGAACGGATATAATGCATAGCTATGATCTTATCGAAGATATCGTCATAGCATATAGATACAACAATATTGAACCGGAACTGCCGGAAGTCGACCAGATTGGATCGGAGAACGAGTTAGAGGAGTTTTCCAAGGTTGTCAGAGAGGCCCTAATTGGATCAGGAGCGCTTGAAACGCATACGTTTACATTATCCAGTAAAGAGAAATTGTTCGATAAGATGGAGTTGGATGAAAGGCCTCATGCCTCTATGGCCAATGCATTAACAGAAGACTATGAAGTTGTCCGAAGCTGGATGACTCCATCGCTTTTCGAAGTGCTTAAAGAGAATAGACATCACAGCTATCCGCAAACATTTTTCGAAGTAGGAGAGGTCGTGGAGATGCCTGAAGCAGAAAACAAGAAGAAAATCTCGTACCTAAAAGCAGGAGATATAGATTATACTGATGCGAGAAAGGCCTTACAAGTACTTGAAAATGCGTTAGGCCTGAAATTCGTGCTGGAGAAAGATCATTTCGAATATGGGAAGTCTAAAAGATCTGCAAAAATCAGTTTGGACGGAGAGAAAATTGGATACATCTGTGAATTCAAAGAGAAAGTCGCTGATAACTGGGGTCTTGAGGTAAATGTTTCAGGCTTCGAGCTCGACTTAGAAAAACTGGAAAAATTCTATTGATTTACCGGGCTGGATGATGAACCCTGCGGGAATTAACCCCTCCTTTCCTAAACTAAAAATAAGGATAGAATATGTTGCGGGTTAGATTTTGAGTACTGACAGCCTAATTAACCTCAGATTCATGAGGAATCAAAAGCCATGCAGCTAAGTATGCTATCAGCCCTGTTCCACTTGTGAAAATTATCAAAAGCAGTGTTACAAGTCTAACCAGGGAAGGATCATAATCATAAACCTCTGCGATTCCTCCACATACTCCTGCAACCCATTTATCAGTTTCCGAACGATAAAGCTTATTCTCAGCCATAAACAATTATTAGGCCTAAAGTCTTTAATTTCTGACTGGTGCAGAAAGTAAAAAAGAAAGAAAAAGGTTTGAGACTATCTCACGAATTCTTCGTGAGCTGATTCGAAGTCATGAAGCTCTTCATCGTCGAACCAGATGCTTATCTCTTCTTCTGCCTCATCTTTCTCTGCAGAAGCATGGATAATGTTCTTATGAAGCCTTCCGCTTCCATCCGCATGCTCAAAACTCATGTGAGCGTATTTTCCTCTGATAGTCGAAGGATCTGCTTCTTTCGGGTCAGTCTCTCCTACAATCTTTCTTGTATTCTCGACTGCTTCAACTCCTTCGAGCACCATAGCAACGATAGGCCCTGAACTCATGTATTCTTCAAGCCTATCGTAGAAATCCTTATCGACGTGTTCGCTGTAATGTTCCTGAAGAACCTCTTCTTCAGCCCAAACCATTTTCATACCGACAATTTTGAAACCGGTTTGTTCGAAAATATCAATGATTTTACCTGTAATACCACGTTTCACGGTGTCAGGTTTTAGTGCGACAAAAGTCCTCTCAATTTGATCTGACATTAAATTTCACCTATAAAACCGGTTGAGGCCTGAAAGCTTAAATTAATCGTCTACCTGGAATCGGAAGGTTTCTTCACATCCAATCAGATTAATTTCATCCATTTCATACCATTCATTGCCAGTCCTGTCATCGTATTCTGCATCCTCTAGCCAGTCCATCCCTGTAAGACTCTGGTCTTCACATATTCTATAGGCCTGAAGCATCAACTCTGCTTCAACCCTTCTATAGTATTCATCTGTGCCTTCTTCAGGCATTTCCTCAAAGTCATCGAAGTCATGCGTCTCATGGTCAGGTGTTTCAATACCTAGGCAGATGCCAACATCAATACCATGGCATTCGTAGAATATGTGTGTAGGTCCTACTTCAACGCTCTCGCCTGAAGTCATAACATTGTTTGCGGCAACCATCCCTGAGATTAATACTACACACAGTCCTAGATAGAAAAGATTCTTCTGTAACTCTGAATCAAATTCATCTTCTAGGAATTTTTCCTTTAAATTCATAAATATAGTTTTGCGGCCAAGCTTTGAAATAAAGTATGGTTTTATGAATTCCAGAATTCCAATTTTTTTACATGCAAGTAGGAGTAATTGAAGGCGATGTAAACACCTCTTCGTTCAAGTTCAGAGCGACTGAAAAAGTAGGGAAATTTGACTTTGTATCGGTAAAAAGCAATGATAAATGGATTTTAGCACAAGTCGATCAAGTAACTAAGCACAAAGATGGAGAAACAACTGCTACAGCTAATATTATAGGTTATAGGGATAAAGGTCTTACAAGAGCTCCTCGGCATGTTATAGATCCGGATTCAATTATTTATCAGGCTGACCAAGAATTAATTTCTGATACTTTAGGTCTGAATGAAAAAGGCCTGAGGGTCGGTAATTTGGAGACTAATCCGGATATTGATATAATGGTGGATCCTGACGACTTCTACAAGCATTTCGCTGTCTTAGCTCAAACCGGAGCTGGAAAGTGTGTAACTCCTGATACAGATGTGCTAATGAGCGATGGGTCGCTGGAGAAGATCAAGAAAATTTTTGAAAATTCTAATTCAACTGTGAATGAGTCTGAGAATGATGAGCTTAGAATGATAAATGATTGCTCTATTAAGGCTGTTAATGATGATTTTGAAGTTGTTGATGCTGATGCAGTTTATGCATACCGTAAAAAATGTGATAAGATTTTAAGGGTGAAGACTGAATCTGGTAGAGAAATTGAAGTAACAGAGGAACATCCGTTGATGGTTGCAGAGAATAGTTACGACTTTGTTGAGGCCTCAGAATTGGATGAAGGGATGCATGTTGCAGTTCCTCGTAAATCAGATTTTAAATCAACTGATAATATCCAGTTCTCTGAAGATATTACAAACAAGATAGATTCTGAAAATGAGAGAAGACAGAAACTTGCCAAGAATTTTGACGAATTTAAAGAACTTGTAGAAGATGAAAGCTCAGTATCCAAAATGTCGGAAAAACTGGGAGTAAACAAGAGCACTCTAGAAAAATGGAAATACCAAGGGAGCAGACCTGAGGTTGGACAAGGATTTGTTATAGGAAAAAGAATGAAGGCCTTAAATACTCCTAAGTATATTAATGCAGATCTAACAGAATTTCTGGCGCTAATCCTCGCCGAGGGTGCTGAGCAACAAGAGAATAGTTATAGAGTTATTTTCACAAACAATAACGAAGGTTTAATGAAGAAGTTTGAGGAGCTTGGCTCACAGCTCTTTAATCTTGAACCATCGAAAATGAGAGAAAATGCTTCGTATATTGACTCTATTTCATTAAAACACTTCTTGGAGGAAGTTGGATATGAAACTTTGCAGAAATCAAGGTCAAAATCTGTCCCTAAGTCCGTAATGACTTCATCTAGGAGGCCTAAGAGAAAGTTTTTACGAGCTTTCTTTGACTGTGAGGGTTCTATGGAGGATCATGAGATTACTTTGTCTTCTGCTAGTGAGGAAATGATTAATCAAATAAGCTACATGCTTTTGGAATTTGGCATTGTCTCTAGAATCTCTTCTCGTGAAAAGCAAGCAACTAATTCCAATCACGAAGGAGATACTTACTATCGGATAGCTATTAGCGGAGTTAAGCAGATGCAGAGATTTTCCGATGAAATAGGCTTTGGTATCGATAGGAAGCAAGAAAGACTGGATAATTATCTTGCGACCAAGAAAGGCAACACAAATGTCGATGTGATTCCTATTGATGGAGAGTATCTAAAGAAGGAAAGAAATAAACTAGGTCTTTCTCAAGCTAAGTTAGGGGAGAAAATCGGGGTTCATTCCACACTTATTTCACTCTATGAACGGAATGAGCGAAGGCCTTCAAGAGAAAAAATGAGCGAAATGTCTGAGCATTTGGACTCTAAGATGTATTCTAATCTGGCAGACTCAGATTTATTTTGGGATAAGATAGAATCAATTGAAGAAGTAAGTCATGATGGATATGTTTACGATATCACAGTTAAGGATCATCATAACTTTATTGCGGGAAGAGGAGGTATATTGTCTCATAATAGCTACACTGTGGGTGTTTTAATTGAGGAGATGCTTGAAGCAGACTTCCCTGTACTTGTTTTAGATCCTCATGGAGAGTACTCTTCTTTAAATCAGCCTAATCCGGATAGTGATGAGCCTGATAGTTATGAGGTGAAAGAATTCTCTCCTAATACTGATATTAATCGTGAGGCCTTACCGCTGCAGTTTTCATCTGTTAATCTTGATAAGAAGGAGCTTACTACTTTGATTCCGGATTCTTTGACTAATTCGCAGATGGGAGTGCTTTATAATGCGTTAAAGCATTTGAAAGATAAAGAAGATGATTATAATTTGCTAGATATTCAAGATGCGGTGAGTCAGGAGGATTCTACTGCTAAATGGAATCTTTTGAATTATTTGGAGCAGCTTGAGGAGTCAGGCCTGTTTTCGGAGAATCCTATTGATTTGAAGGATTTAGTGGAGCCGGGCAGAGCTACTATAATTAATTTGAAGGCTGTTGAGCCAGAGCCGACTGAAATGACTGCTTACATGCTTGCTAAGAAATTATTTGATTTACGTAAGAAGAATCGCATTCCTCCGTTTATTATGGTGATAGAGGAGGCTCATAACTTTGTGCCTGAGAAAGGCTTTGGTCAGGCGGTCTCGAATCCAATTATGAGGAAGATTGCCTCAGAAGGAAGAAAGTTTGGGCTGGGTATTGGTGTGATTAGTCAGAGGCCTGCTCGGATTGATAAGAATGTTTTGTCGCAGGCGAATACGCAGTTTATTTTGCGTGTTACTAATCCTAATGATTTGAAGGCGATTTCCAAGTCTTTTGAGGGCGTTACGTCTGAGGTTGAGGATATGATTAAGTCTTTGCCTCCTGGGGTCTGTTTCTTACTGGGTAATGATTATCCGGTTATGACGGATGTTAGGGTCAGGAAGTCTATGCATGGTGGAGAAACTCAGACAGCAGATACTTATGTAGAACAGCAAGATATTGAATTCTTTTCGCCTCTTAAAGATATTCAGGAGATCGAATCAACTTATGGAGAGAAGTTTGAGACTGCATATTATCCTCTCTATTTGGTAGATTCTGATGAAAAGGAAATACTGGTTGATGGTGTTAAAGGAGAAGTTAAAGCATCTAGACAGAGGCCTTCTGAATCTGAAGAGAAAGTTCTAGATTTATTGGCTGAAGGATTAGATCAGGCAGGTATTTCAGATGAGTTAGGTATTAGTTTGGCCAAGGTTTCGACAAGGATTGATGCTTTAGAAGATAAAGGCCTTTTGCAAAATGGTGAGCCGGTTGAGTCAGTTCTTGAAGTCGAGAGAAAGGAAGAAGGCGTTGTTGCAACTGATTTGATTGAGTATGATGTTGAGAAGAGTTCTGTGGAGTCTGAGTACTCTGGAACTGTGTCTAAGATTTATTATCCTTACTTTAAGTCTGAGGATAAGGTTTTTGATCCTATACTTGAGAAGGAGATTTAGCGAGGGGCTTTTAAAGTTTCAAATAGAGGCCTATTATGCGGGTTCGTGGTCTAGTTGGTTATGACGTCGCCCTTACAAGGCGAAGATCCCCAGTTCGAATCTGGGCGAACCCATTAACTATTTGTTTGAATAAAATAAGTTATTTACCACCGAAAGGTAAATAAACTTTGATTGTTAATGTATTGCTGTGGGTGCTCTCAAGCTAAAATGGACTTAAAACAAGTAATTATAATTGACGAATCACTCGGAATGAGCAAAGGTAAATTAGCAGCCCAAGCCTCACATGCATCACTCAACGCATTCAGAAAAGCAGACAGGGATTTAAGAAGCGACTGGAACTCGCATGGCGCCAAAAAAATAATAGTAAAGAAAGGAGACAAAAGTTTCCAAGATTTAATTATAGAAGCTGAAAGACTTAATATACCTCATTACAAAGTAAAAGATGCTGGACACACAGAACTAAAGCCTGGAACTGCTACAGCTCTAGGCCTCGGACCAGCAGAATCATCAAAAATTGATAAAATTACATCGGAGTTGACATTAGTTAAATGAATCAGGAACAGGAAGAAGAAGTTGACGAATTTGCAGAACTAGACTTAACAGATATGGACTGGGCTCATTACACTGATACGCCTGGTATTAATGGAGAGATTAAAGAACAGGTAAATGATTTCATAGTTCAAGAGCTAGCAAAACACGATACCGATGGAGAAGAAGAGCATCTTATTGTGAAGCTTCGAAAGCAGAACATGACTACTCTCCAAGCTATAAACAAACTTTCTAAGATGCTGCATATATCGCGAAAAAGAATAGGTTACGCAGGAAATAAGGACAAGCGAGCAGTAACTGAACAGTACATTTCTATCAAAGGTGTGGAAGAAGAAGATGTCAACCAAGTATTTACGGATGAATTTGATTTAGAGGTTATAGGAAAAGGAGGTCATATAGGCCTAGGAAACCTGATGGCTAACAGATTCGAGATAACTGTCAGAGACCTAATGCTTCCTATTGAAAATATTAGAGACACTTCTCTGAAAACTGTAGAAAAAATGGATGGAAAAATGCCGAACTACTTTGGAAGACAAAGGTTTGGAAGCGCCAGACCTATTACTCACCAAGTCGGAAGGCTTCTACTAAGAGGAGAATATGAAGAAGCAGTTTGGACCTATATCGCCAAACCTTATGAGTCAGAGTATAAATCTATTAGAAAAGTCAGGAAAGATCTGTGGGAAACTCGTGAAGTCGAGGGCGCCGCAGAAAGAATCCCTGAAAAATTCAATTACGAAAAATCCCTTCTATACCACTTAACTAAAAACCCTGGAGACTACAAAGGCGCTATCAAAAGACTGCCTGAAGGCCTTCAAACATTATTTATTCATGCGTACCAGTCATGGGTCTACAACAAAGTTCTTTCACAGTTAGTAGAAGAAGGATGGTACGATGAAAAATATGAGATCCCTCTAGTAGGCTACAAAACAGATCTTAAGGATAATAGGCCTGAAAACTTGATGGAAGAAGTACTTGAAGAAGAAGGAGTCTCTCAAGAAGACTTTAGAATGCAGGAGCTACCGGAACTTAGAAGCGAAGGCAGTTACAGAAGGGCATTTGCAGACTTCAGAAACTTTGACGTTTTAGAGATTGAAGACGACGACTTGAACATGGGGAGAAATAAGATGACTGTAAGCTTCGATCTTCCGAAAGGATGCTACGCAACAGTCTTCTTAAGAGAAATCATGAAAAACTAGGCCTATGATACTCTACATTGCATGGCTGCTCATATTCTCATCTGTTTTCCTATCAATTTTCTATCTAAGTATTTATTCTTCTGTCAAAGACAGAGATGAAGAAATCCGAGAAATGGATGAGTATCCATCTGTCACTATTTTGATGCCAGCCTATAATGAGTCTGAAGTGGTTGAAGAGGCCTTAGACTCTGTTAAAGACTTGGATTATCCAAATTATAATGTTATCTTTGTGGATGATGCTTCTACTGATGATACTCTTGAAAAAGCAAAGAAATATGCCTCTGAAAAAATAGAAATTCTAGAACATCAAGTGAATAAAGGTAAAGCCGCAGCACTGAATACCGGTGTAGAAAAGGCCTCAGGAGACTATGTAGTGGTCCAAGATGCGGATTCAAAGATTGAGAGCCAGCTCCTATACAAAGCTGTAACTAAAATGGAAGGCGATAAAACTTTGGGCGCAGTAATTGCTTCAATCAAGCCTCTTAACGCAGATAATTTTGTCCGCAGGCTGCAGAGAGTAGAGTATCAGTTAACAAACTTTTACAGGATGCTGATGACAGAAATCAATACATTAAATGTTACGCCTGGCGCATTCTCTATATACAGAACGATTGATGTGAAAAATGTAGGGGGTTTTGATGAAGGTAACCTGACAGAAGACCTTGAAATGGCCTTTAATCTTAGAAAACACGGTAAAATGTTTGAAATGATATACTTTGACAGCTCATACACAGATTTCCCCAGCACCTTCAAACAACTTTACAATCAGAGAGTACGGTGGTCAAGAGGATTTATTTATAATGGCTGGAAATACAGAGAAATGTTCTTCAACAAAGAATACGGTTATTTCGGTACATTACAGCTCCCTATGCTTGTTATAATGCCTGCACTGATTATAACCTCATTTGCGATGGTATTCACAGGCCTTGCACAATCTCTCTACAACTATTATCTTGAGCTTTCAGCCATAGGATTCCAAATACCGGCTTTAATGCTTGAAGACATCTATCTAGTATTACTTGGCGCAAATATGAAAGTATACCTCCCTCTGCTGTTGAGCCTCGTTTTAGTCGGATTTATCATAAAAACGGCCTACAACTACAGCGGAGAAAGGCCTAAAAACATTCCAGCGTTACTATTCTACTTTTTCGCTTACTTCCTGCTTCAATCTATTTTCTGGGTGGCGGCTGTTTTAAAAGAAGCGCTGCGAAGTAGAAAAGTATGGACGTAGTTCAAGATTCGCTGCTGAAGGCCTCAGCATTCACAGTTATGGTAGTGCTACTAGGTATTTTAATAGGCCTTCAAATGGATGATTTGAGACAAGATCATCTAACAGAAGAACTAGATCAATCGAATCTTGAAGTCGAAACATTTTCAATACTTGACACCTATATAGCTGGTTCAGAAGGAGATCATTGCCAGTTAATGGAGGTTCAGATCCCTAATATAGGTGAGAGAAACACTCAGCTTGGGTCAGAGCTTGAAAGATTTGAATCTCAAAACCTCGGCAGCGATCAAGAATACCGTTATATACGAGATAGATACTACAACAATCAGTTAAGGCTTTATATGGCTATTAACAATTATAGAGACAGATGCGGTAATACAAATCAGACAACCATACTTTACTTCTTCAATGACTCATCTGAAAGCAGTAGAATGGGGTCAGTCTTAGATGAGGTAGTTGAACAGACAAATACTCAGGTTTTCAGTTTTAATACAGAGGTTGACTCTCCAATAGTAGATGTTCTTCGTAGAGATCATAATGTGACTAGACAGCCAACTATAATTGTAGATGATCATCAGAAAATTGAAGGATTCATTTCAGTTGGAGAGCTCAGATATGACGTCATAGAATCAAATAACTCAACTCAGAATAATTAATTATTAATCTTATTCGAGGGTTACTCTGTTGCTTCTGCCTTCTTTCTCTTTACTGACTAGCTCTAGTTCTTCAAGCTCTGATATAAGACCTGATATCTTTGCTTTGGAGTATTCAGATTGCTCAACAATATCTTTCTGAAGCATACTGCCTTCCTCCTCTAATAATTCAATTACAAGTCTTTGATCCTCAGTTAACTGGTTTTTAACTTTATTTTGATCCAGTTCAGACTTCCTAGCTAGATATGCTTTTGCAAAACCTACTAAAAGAATAAGAACTGCTAAAGCAATAATAGCGTTTCTAAAACTGTTTCCTAGCTCCTCATAAGCAATTTCAAAAGCGATAGTCTCTCCAAGACCAGGATCCTGAGTCCACTCCACATGAATCCTCCGGCCTTCACTACCCACTTGCCCAAACTCAGGGTCAATAACAGGAGTATTATCGTCCTCCTGATCAATAACTCCTGTACCTTCCGGCAGGACAGCTCTGAAAGTATAACTGTTGGTAGGCCTGTAAATATTCTGGCTATATCGGAATACATTAGCGCTGTTCCGACTGGTTGTCAGGCCTGAAGTACTGTAATGTATATCGACAGTGAAATTATTGTAATAATCTGTTTCACAGCTTATCTCTCCTCCCAGACTTAATTCCTCAAAGAAACAGTCTACTTCCTCTCCCTCAATCTCCACGTTCAAGTCGTTTACAGGATGATTTGTAATATAAGTCATTCTTGAGGATGTAAGTTCGTTAAATCTGATTTCTTTCTCAACTGAGTTATCTTGAAGATCAAAGACTACGTATTCGCTTTCAATATTTGTAGCTGAAGCTAAAGAAACCAGTACCAAAATCCCTATCAGTAACGATATTTTTCTCATTTCCAAGTTCTTTAGTTAAAGTTTTTATCCTCGGTTTTCAGTTTTTGATACCAGCATGCCGCCCACACCCATCTCGGCGTAACGCCTCATAATGTCAGCTACATCTTGAAGAGTTTCCTGACCTTCTTTCAAGCTTAGTTCGTAATGATCAGGGGATTCAAGCTGGATATAAGTCGGGCCATAATTAATCACCAAAGCTATTGCTTCTTCAAAGCTTGAGGCCTCAACTACTACTTCAGCTACTTGTGAGTAGCCTTCTTCTAAGTCTGGATGAGGGTTCTCAACTTTTTCCACTTCTTCCAAGGTTGTTTCAGTTATCTCTGCATCAGGTTCGTTACCCAGTTTTTCTAGGTGTTCATCTAGTGAGCCTTCTACTGCTTCTCTCGTTGCAGCTACTGCTTCAAATATCATCCAAAGTTTAAGTTCCATAAATTCATTTAGGCCTCCTCAAGCTTAAAGCTTTAAACTTCCGAAGAGATTAAAACCAGTTGAACATAAATAGATTTCGTGAACCTGAAGGAAAAAATAAGAGAAATTGAGTACCGTTATTGGATTGACAAAGTGGAGCTTGGTAAAGTAACTGTTATAGCTAGTCTTGCCTTGTTAGTGGTTTCTATTCATGCAGTTCATACAATGAATGTTGCCGTAGAACAGGCTCAAGAATCAAATGAAAGAATGCAGACAACTGCAACACTTGTCCAGTCTAACAGATTTCAACAAAGTATGGACAACTTGGCCGATACTGGTGCAACTATAGGCGGTGAAAGCATAACTGACGTAGTTGCTGAGCTCCAATACGCTTCTGAATCAGTTGGAGAGGTAGAAGAACTAACTACAGAGTTAGAAAATGCAAGAAGCACGTATCAATGGATGGTGGTCATAGGCATACTTGGACTGGTCGGAGGGCTTACCGCCATATACATCTAAAAGAATCCAGAACAAATAGTCATTTATGAGGAAGGTCTTCCTGTTTTTAATGATTCTAGGATTTGCTTTTTCAGCCTCTGCAGCAGATTTAACAGTTGAAATACTGGATGAGGAAGGAAATGTTCAGAATGCAGACTTAACACTTGAACAAGATGGGGAAGTAATAGATGAAGGAACTACATTGGACACAACTGTTAACGACGGAGAACCCTACAATTTAACGCAGGAGGTTTCTGGCCTTGAAATAAAAACAGTTAATTTATCTATATCAGAGAACCTGGATTTAAGGCCTAGAATCTTGGAAAAGCAGACGCCTAAAGGGGACCAGTTTTTAACTGATCTGGACTCTTTCTACTTCATCAATCAAAGCTTTGATTTTGAATATACTTCAATTAATACTGGTAAAGAAACGGTTCCTGATAGAATTGCAAAATGTTCAGAATTCTCAGGATTTGAATGCAATAACTGGGAAATTAACTCTACAGAAGACTTTACAGATAATTCAGAGTTCATGGAATCTGAAACATATACCTACCAAGTTGAAACATTCTCAGCTTATAGCTCAGGAAACAATGCTCCGCTGCCTGAAATAGAGAATATCCAGATTTTCAATATTACAGATGAACAGGATCAAAGAAATGAAGGCCAATTAATAGATGAAGGCCTAAACAAGACATTCGAAATAAACCAAAAGAATTCTGATGAGTACCGGTTTGGATTCAATGTCTCAAATCGTGGTTCAGAAGACTGGACACTTACATCTGATGATGCGTTGAACCATACAGGCTTGAACCAGTCTTGGACTGTAGAAGATATCTATTACCGTCTTGGAGGAGTCCAAGAAGGAGGAACTTTTGAATCAGGAACGGTCGAATGGAACACTGGTAATGGAGGCACTCTGGAAACTGGTGAGTCTTTATCCGCAGAATACATAGTAAACATCACTCAACTTTCAACAAATACATACAACCAAGAGTTTGAGGCCTACAGCACTGATGAAACTTCGGATAATGATTCACATGAGCTTTTAGTTAGGAAACTTGGTTTTCTTAATCCTGTTATAGATAGGCCTCTTGATGATACAGTTGTGCAAAATAATAGAGAATTTATATTGAATGGAACCGTAACTTGTGAAGACGGTGATTGCGGAGAACTAGATCTTACGCCTAGACGAAATGATTCATCAAATCAAGTAGCATTTAACGGAGAAGTATTTGAAGTATTAAATTCTGATCTTTCAGGTTGTAGCGATCTAACGGAAGAATCCGAATGCCGGTTTGAGTACGGGGTAAACGCAACTGGAGACAAAGATACTTTCCATGAAATCGATCTCTTAACAGAGTCAGAGTTCGCCAATGTTGAGTCAGAGGATACTGAAAACAGGCTAGTTGAAATCAGAGACATACTGATAATTGATTTAGACTGGAACACTGTAGATTTCGGCCTATTAGATCCGGGTGAAAAAGAAAGGCCTGCTGAAAAAAATACAGCAGGTTATAATCTAACAGTGGAAGAAGACAGTAATAGTATCGATAATCTCTGGTTGAAAGGCTCAGATCTTGTCAATACTGAAGACTCTAACTACAGTATAGGGATAGGAAATATGAGCTACTCTGAAACAAATGATGTATCACAGGCCTCAAATATTACAGAGGATTATTCATTGGTTGATACCGATCTAGAACCGGGGAGTGTCAAAACCTTCTACTACTGGCTGGATGTCCCTCTAGGTATTTTAAGAGGAGCATACACAGGTTCAATAACATTCAAAGCCAACCAGACACAATGAAACCAGCAACTCTCCTAGTTTTAATCCTTATTTTCTCAAGTCTTTCTTCCGCCACTATTGCAACTTATACAGAGGATACAGTTAAACAAGGGCCTGAAGCAGAATATGTTATTGGTGTCGCCTCAGACCAAGATTTGCAGATTGAATTAGAAGTTGAGGAAAAAGAGGCGTTAAATTACAAGTATAACTCGTCTCAAGCATTTGATTTTGATCAAGACAGAGTGGTTCAAAGAGGAGGGGAAGAGTTAGTGCTCAATACTATAGGTTTGAAAGTAGAGTCATTCAATGTTTCGAAGGAAGAATACAGTATTCCTGTAGTTTTACGGGCGTATGAACCGGCAGAGAGTTCAGGTACTACGCCCCAAGTGATTCATGAACGAGAATATGCCTTCAGTTTTGTTACCGATTTATCCCCTCAGTTTGGGCTTGATGGGGATTTGATAGATTCTGGAGAGGAAATAACGGAGGAAGAAGCTGACGAATTTCTAAATGTCTCAGATCAGGATGAGGAAAATACTTTAACCAACGAGAGCCAATCTACACAAGAGGGGGAACCAAAAAATGGCGGAATCACGAGGACAACTTACATCCTAACTGCTGGGATAGTCCTATTAACGCTTTATACACTGAAAGAGGCCTTCACATGACTGAAATAAAATCATTAGTATTAACGTTCCTCTTAGTAATAATTATTTTGACACCATCTTCTATGGCTCAACAGGACACAGATGTATCTGTTTCAGTTGACAGGGCCTGCCAGACAGGAGTATACGATTTCCATATAAATGGTGCTGCATATTCTGAAGATCTTAATACACAGCTTGTAGGCCTTAACTCGACCACTAATTTTGAGTATATGCCTGTTAATCAAGGGGAAATGAGTTTCTCTAACTTCAATCTATCAATTTACAATACAGCAGATATTAATGTTACTAGTATAGAGGATGACGGGAATGAAACAGAAGAAGACGACGATAATGATGGTAATGAGACAGAGACTACAACGGCTGATGATATTAATATTCAGACAACAGATGAAGAAAACAGGACGTTAATGAATACAAGTATCCAGTCGTCAAATTATACGAAAAACTATTTATTCAACTCGACAAACAGTAACACAGATCAAAGTGTTACAGAGCTTTTCCATGAATATGACGAATCTGAGCCTTTGAAACATTACGTAAGGCCTTACAGACATAATACTACTGAGGACATCAGGGATCTTCACAGTAATAAGAGCTTGATTGGCTATGACCGGTCTTGGGAGCCTATGATAACAGTTCCTCGTATGCCTGAGTTTTTCGCTGAGTATCCTCCAGGAGAATATGAGGCTGAGCTTGATGTAGAATATAGATGCGAGTTCAGGCCTAGAGACCAGTCAACATTTAATGTGGACGGCGAGTCGTATAACATTACAGAGTTTGAGGAGTTAGATGAATCAAGTTACAGCGTTTTAGAAGATGTGAAGGTTGATGGCTTGAATGTTTCTGAAGTCAGAACAGAGTCAGATAGGTACGCTGTTACTCCTCCTGAAAATTCTTTATTTATAGAAGATTTCGTGATACTGGATTCTGAAGGAGAAGGAGTTATCCCTGATGCTGTAGGAGAGGATGATGAAGTAGACCAAAACGTTGATACAGACGCCCAGGAGCCCGATGAAGCAGAAACCGATTTTGATGTGGATGCCAATGAAACTTTAGAGGACGCTGATGAAAGAGAGGGCCAGGATGAAGAGTTCCCTGGAGAAACAGAAGTAGAAGTCCCTGAACCTGAACCGGAGCCAGAACCAACTCCGTCATTCATGTTAAGCCTAAATATCAAACCTTTGAATACTACCTATGAGGCCCCAAGAGGGAGATTTACTGAGTTAGGCCTAGAAATAGAGAATGTGGGCGAAGAAACTGTAAATGATATAGAGCTAGAACCAAGATTCTCAGAAGGAATGGACTGGGAATCACAGATAGGTAATATTGACTCTCTAGATGTAGGGGAATCTGTGAACAGATCGGTGTTCGTCGAACCAGGAGAAGATGTAAGCCCTGGTACTTATCAGCTGCCGATCTATGCTTCTAATCCGGAGCACGATATTGATATGCAGTACGTAAATGTTGAAGTGCTGCAACAAGTATTTAGAGGAGTCTTAAATATTCAAGAGGCGCCTAGAGACGTAAGATTTGAGCAAAGCCAAAATTATACAGTTCCTGTACTCCTAGAGAACCAAGGAGAAGATTCTCTTGAAAGCGTAGAGGTAGAGATAGATAACGTGGAGGCCTGCGGAGAGTACAGTGCTGAAGTTGTTGATTCGATTGACCCTGGTGAATCTGAGTCTGTAAGCATAGAATTTATGACTGGTGAGGACCTAGAGGAATGTTCAGGTACTATTGTTGCTTCAACTGATGACGGAGATTTCGCGTTCTCTGAGTTTAACGTTGATGTAAGAGAGGAAATTGGAATAGTTCCAGAAGAGTTCAGGGTTCCTATAGTGGCTTCGCTCTGGACAATCATGTTACTAGCTTATGCAGTACTTACAAAGAAATATGGGGTTCATAACATGACGGTCAAGGTCCCATTAGTGCTCTTAGTTGTTGGAGAGGCCTTTATCATAATTTACCTGTCATCTGTCTACTATAATGTGATGCCGCCAGGCCTGTTACCGTTCTAAATGGTTTTTTAACTCATTTTTTGGATTACTTCTTCACAGGTATCTATTATCTCGTTTGAATCGTTTACATCGAACTTTCCGGTGTACTGTTCTCTGTTAAGTTTCAGGAAGAATTCTGCCAGCGACTTCATAGATTCATCTTCAGTCGGCATTGTTTCAGCAAGTTCCTTGTAAGTCATTTCTCTTTCAAGCTCTAAAGTTCTTTCAAGGAAACCTTTCATAATATGCGCAGTTTTGATTGAGGCCTCTTCATCATCAAGTTCTCTATACTGATCTAGTATTTCAGAGACTCTGTCTGCGTTAATACCTGGGCTTTCTTCGCCTCCGCCGTTACTTCGGCTAAGTTTATCTCTAATATTTGATTTCAAGTCTTCTATTTTTTCTTTAGTGGATTTTCCACTGTCTTCTTCCTCGCTCTCTTCGTCCCACCTGACAGCGCCCATAAGCATTTCCAAGTCTTCTTCTGCCTCTTCACGCATTTCCTCATGCTCTTCCTTAGACTCCTCCTGTTCATCAATACTTTGGGCTATCTTCTCCAAGTCCTCGGTACTGGAGTTCCTTAATTCCTCTTCCTCCATGCCTTGGCCGGCAAGTTTTTCAATTAAATCTTCCCTGTGTTCTTTCTCAGACTTTATCTTCTCAAGATCCTCAACCGAAAAGTTTTCCAGCTCTTCATCGCTCATTTCAAGCTCTAATTCATTCGCTAACTCACGTTTCCTTTCTTCATCTGACTGCTCATCTTCATCTTCTTCTTTCTTTTCAGAATTCGAGGCCTCATCTTCCTCAGGTTCTTCTTGTTCTTCAGATTCATGCTCTTCACTTTCCTTTTCATCCTCGTCTTCCTCTGACTGTTCTACCTCTCCTTCTTCATCATTCTCTTCCTGTCCATCTTCTTCGTCATTATCTTGTGAATCTTCTTTTTCCTCAACTTCGTCATCTCCGCTTTCTTCAGTATCATCATCTTTAGAACCTTCTTCGGATTCGCTTTCACCGCTTCCATCTTCATCTGACTGCTCATTTTCGTCTTTGATTTCAAGGCCTTCATCTTCCCGAACCTTTGATAAATCCTGTTTAAGCTCTTCTAAATCTTCATGAGCCTTCTTCATATCCTGGCCTACTTGCCGCTTCTGAATCTTTTTCTCTAAGAAACTTTTCGCAGTCTTACGATCTTTCACACGCTGCTCAGCATTAAGAACATTTTCAAGCTGCTCAGCAGTCAAAGGATTATCATTAACAAACGCCTTCAACTCATCGACAGTTCCGCCAACCAAGTCAATTAATTTATCTTGGTCAATATCGATGTTTTCCTCATCAAAATGCTCAATGTCCTCAACTCTTTCAATCTCATTAATTAAATCTGAAAGCTCTCCCACATCATTATCTGCAAGGCCTAAATATGCGGATACATTTTCTTCAGTTATCTGTCTATCAATAAACTCTAAAACATCGTCACGGTTTTTACCGGAGGATTCAGCTTCTTTCAAGGCTCTGAGATCGTTCAAGGTTAAATCCATTTCATTGACTTTTTCCTTGAAATCTCCGCTACTTCCGGTGGTTAACTCCGATATTTTACCTATACTTAGTTCTCGATCCTCCGACATAACATGGAATTAGTAGGCCTTAAATAATACTTTAGGGTATGACCTCAAAATCTGTTGTCCTATAAACTGCATCTAATACAAGCAGAATGCCTGCCAGTAAAATCAGGTAACGGGAGATATCTGTTTTATCTTCTTGCTCCTCCAGTTCTACAATAGAGGTCTCTAAACCTTCACGGCTAGTTGCGAAACTCGCTTCACCGCCAGTCTCATTTGCAAGGCCTATTAATCTGGTCTGGTTAAGGTTAGGGAACTCGGCACGAGTAGCCTCTTCCCCTCTAATCAGGCCGTCTGTATCATCTTCCTCACGCTCTGCTTCACCAATACCTATTGGGTTAACAGTAACATTTTGCCGTGCAGCGAAGTCAGCAGCCTCTTCAACTGACTGCCCAACATTATTTGTGCCATCTGTAATCAAAATTATGGTTTTAGTCCGGTTAGAAGACATTAACATCGAGGCGCTTGTAGCAACAGCATCGCCTGTAGCAGTACCCGCTGTCTCACCCATCTCAACATTTCTTATAGCTCCACGTACTTCGGTCATGTCAGAACTTAGTTCCAGTTCCTCATTTACTTCTCCAGAATAAGATACTACGCCAACACTACTAGAATTACCTAGTCGGGAGACAAAATTTTCGCTTATATCTTTTGATGCCTCGAACCTGTTAGGCTCTACATCTCCTGTGAACATGGATGAGGAAACGTCCATGGTCAGCACAAAATCGTTGTCCGCTCCTTGAACAGTCTGAACAATTGCCGGGCTTGAAAGCCCTAATAAAAGAAAAGTAATTGCAAGTACCCGGGTTATCATAATCAATGTATCAGATCTGATTAAATCGCCTCCGGCTACTTTTTTCAAGGTCTTATAGTTCCCGAACTTCATAGTCCGTTCCTTTTTCTTAGTCCTTCCATACATGAAAATCAAAATAACCAGTCCATTCAGTAAAAGTAAAAGATTAGCATATTGGTCTGTGAATATAAGCCTCACCAGTCACCACCTTCCTCATCTAAGTATTTCGCAAATTTAGCGGAGAAATTATCTCTAGAATCAACCTTGATAATCGATGCTCCAGTTGCCTCAACCTTGTTAATAACCCTTTTCTCTTCCTCCGCTGCAGCTTCCTCAAAATCATCTTTAACCTTGGAAGTATTCACAACCAATTGGTCGTTGCCTGAGGCCTTCTCAAATCTCATGTTTCCGTTTTCAGGAAGTTTATAGTCTCTAAGGTCTTTCACCATTATATTCAATACATGCCTGAACTTCTTCGAAGCGACAAGCATCTTAGACTTCCAGTCTCCCTGCAAATCGATAAAATCAGATACAATGAATAAGGAAGTATTCTCCTTAATCTGTCCCACTACACTGTCCAATGCGTCCTCCATATCAAACTGGCCGCCGTAATTATCAAAACGAGTAACCTCTGTCAAAATCTTCTGATACTGGACCTGGCCTCCCGAAGGAAGCATAACTAGTTCATCGTCTCCATAAATCCCGAATCCTACATTTGACCCCATGTCTATTGATGCATAAGCAAGTGCAGCACAGATAATTGCGGCATACTCTGACTTCAACTTGTCCGCGGTTCCAAACATCATAGAATCTGAAGCATCCAAGACAATGAAAATATCCATGTCTTTCTCTTCCTCATACTCTTTAACGTAAAGATCGTCGCCAGTCGCGGAGTTCTTCCAGTCAATCCTAGATGCATCGTCGCTTGTCTGATACTGCCGGAGATCCGAGAACTCGATACCAGAGGCCTGGAACTGCTCCTTGTACTTCAAGGCGAACATGAAAGCGTCCGCCACCTTCTTCACCTCTGTATCAACTTTCTGGGTCAGGTCATCTTTCCCAAAAAAGTCATCGGATTTCATATCCGTCATAAGAAATTAGTAGGTAGGCCTTGAATAAAAAATAAGGCTTGAATGATCAAAAGTTCTTGAACTCTGTCAGGAAGTCCAGCTCTTCACCCACTTCAGGCTCGTATCCGATGCTTATCGGTAAATGGTATCTCTCCCTTATTCCCTCATGTTCTTGAGTTGTAGTTATGATTTCTCCTTCCCAGCTATCGCCTCGTTCATCTAATCTTAGGATACGATCCGGATCCTCTAAATCTTCTAAAGTAGACCTGTAATTTTCTAGCATTGTTATTTCAGAGTAGACTTCTGGCTCCTGAATGTCTTCGGCCTTCTCTAATAAAGTGTTGATTTCTTGAGTTGAGACAGTCCTATTAATATCTTTTCTCTTACCTAATGTTTGATAGGCTTTGGCTCCTGCCATAACTGATGCCGCTGCTGCTCCGGAAATGAGAACTCCGTATAGGCTAATTTCATCAACTCCATAGTGTAGAGGTATTCCGCGGCTTTCCATAATCCTAAATAAAAGAAAAATGACTTATAAATGTTGTTATCTGCTAATTACAAGAAATCTGAGGATATTCTACCTAACCGGTACTCGGTTGACAATGTTCTCAATAATATCTTCTACTTCGATTCCTTCTGCTTCTCCCTCATAGTTAAGCATGATTCTGTGGATGAAAACCTCTTCCACAACAGCTCTAATATCTTCAGGAGTTACATAATGCCGTTCATTGTAAAGTGCATGAGCTCTTCCGGCTAAAGCTAGGTTAATTGAAGCTCTTGGAGTACATCCCCATTCAATATACTCCTCGTATTCAAGATCATAATCTGCAGGATTTCTAGAAGCATCTACCAAGTCCACAATATACTCCTTAATTTCCTGCCTTACAGTCACCTGTTTCGCAAACTCTTGGAGATCGGAAACATCTTGAGCAGTTACAACCTCATTAACATTGAAGTCCTCATCATCCATAATGTTCGCGTTCATGTCAATAATCTTCTGCTCATTCTTCTTCTTAGGATAATCCAAATAAATCTTGAACAGGAACCGGTCAATCTGTGCCTCAGGCAGCGGATAGGTGTTGTGATTTATTCCACATGCTCCTGTTCCAGCCACGTAATTATGTGTGTTAGGCACACTCAGGCCTATTACTGAGCCTTCGTAATCTTCCTCAATTTCAATATTCTTTATCGGATCATAGAATACATCACTATTCGCCATTTTTTCTAAATGTTGGATGATTTGCTCGGCTTTTTCCAGTCTTACTTCCTTTTCTCTTTCAATGAATTCTTCTGCCTCGACCTCTTCGGTTTCTTCTTGATAGGCCTGCCATACCTTATGCTGTGTTAAACTTGTTTCTTCTACTATTTTTGTCATCGGCAATCCAATACTCTTAGCTCTTTCCTGCACTGAATCAAATTCTTTGTCTTTCGTCCTCTCTAATTCGGACTTCATGCTTTCAATAAAGTTTTTTAGTTCGTACTCAGATACTTTGCCTCTCTGCTTGGCCATAGAATATGTAGAATACCAGTCTTTTTGCTTCATAGTGCCGCACTGTTTGAAACCCAGCTTAGTAACAACCTCATCAATCATCTCACTATCAACAGGCAATTTTCTGTAAGCAGAGGACTCCTCATTTAATTTAGGTTCCTTTCCAGGCCAAGTAAAGTTTTCCAAATAAGTGTGCAGATCTTTGTCGGAAATTCTCAATCTAAATACTGTATCTTGGTCATAGATTTTAGGCCTAATCCCAAAGTCTGAGAACATGTAAGAGATGACATTAATGATCTCTTCATCTTGCTGAGTCATCGTTACTCGCGTATTATTCTCCTTGAGATCTTCCTCAAAGTAAGACTCAGCCATCATAAAAGCATCTAAAAACTCCTGCTTAAACTCCCGAGGAGCACTTAATAGTTCTTCTATATTTCCTAGGTTGTATCTCTCTTCAAGATATCTTATGAAGGGTTTGGAACGAATCTTAGCATGTTTCACATCTTCCTTCATTCTCGTATTTACCTCCAGATTTAGTTCCTCGCTTAATTCAATCCATCTCTCGATTAATTCAGGATAATTTTTCTGTGAAACCTCAATCGCATTATCCTCAATATTTCCTTCAGCAAGCGTAAAACCTAAGAAGAATCCCGCGTCTCTGTTGTCCCATGAGTCAGAAATTCTATGACATTTGTAACTCTCAAGATAGCAATCAGGTTCAGGAGTTTCGCGCATAAGCACTCCTGCAACCTCATTTCCTACTCCATTATCTGCGCCATTAAGATAGCCTAAACATCTATCATAAGAAACTCCTGCTCTCTCCGCCAGCTCTTTCTTACTTAACTTTGAGCCAATCCTTAAGCAGTTAATATCATTTTCATCGAAATTTCCTTGTTTAATCCTCTCAAAAGATTTCCTAATATCATTTTCCGTAAAAACATCAAATTCGCCGCTGAGATCTGAAATCACTTCTTCATGAGTCTTAAACTCTCTTTCAGGAAGATCCAATGTTTCGGGATTAACTAGGAATTCATCCTTCTCAATCTCGCAAGCTTTCTTCCACTTCAAGTAACCCTCATCATTCACTAGTAAAGGGTGATCAGCATTAACTCTAATAGTTCTCCCAGTTCTTGTTTCTACTGTATACATTTCTCCCTCATAGTCCTTTTCATAAACCATGCACTCTGTCTCCTCAATATTTCCTTCAAGAGACAAGTTATTTGTTGTAGAATCTGCACTGTAAATCCTCTTATCTTCGTCCTCATGCTTGAGCTCCCCATTCTCCTTAGCGTATTCTAGAGCTTCTTCAGCCTTCCAAAGCCTTCCATTCATAAATAAAGTTTCCTTAGGATGCAGACTCCCTCCCTGTTCTACCGGATTTTGTGTAGCCATAGTAAAGAAAGGCTCCGGCAAATGGAAGGTTTCATCACCGATAGAAACCTTGTGCTCTTGCATCGCCTCAAGCATCGCAGACTGAACCTTTGGAGGCGCACGGTTAATCTCATCCGCCAAAATAAAGTTTGCAAAAATAGGGCCTTTCTCAACGTAGAAACCCTTATCTTCATTATATGCTTCTACACCGACGATATCGGAAGGCAGTTTGTCGGGCGTGAACTGGATACGGGCGAACTCAGTGTTCTCTACAACTCTTCCAAGTTGCTCAACTAAAAGGCTTTTTCCTAGGCCTGGTACTCCTTCAAGCAAAATATTTCCTCCGGCGCATACAGTCAGTATAATCTTGTTAATAACGTTCTCCTGGCCAATATATCCTTTCTGGATCTCTTCCTCCATCCGATGCATGATTTCGCTGAAATGCTCAGCCTTCTCTTGCATCTCCTCATCGCTCAAATCGGCATACTTACTAGCCATGAATGATAGTTGATAAGCCTTGAATAAAAATCAATGGTGGGTTAGAAATTTTTTATCCAAAAATGATGTTCTGGACTAATTCTATGATTTTTTCAGTTCTTTCCTTTTGAGCTGTTTCTCCTCTGTAACGAATATCGTTTATGATTTCTCTGAATCTGTCAAGTTTGTTGGCTTCAGATTTGCTTAGAAAATCGTTTTCTCTACTGAGGCCTGAAACAGTGAATTCTCTTGTCGGGAGATACACAATGTATCCAGCAATCTCTTCTCCTTACTGGTCAATAAACTGAACATATATTCATTTATATGAACAGTGTGTTCAATAACTATATCTGGGTTAAAAACTATCGATTTCATGAGGCCTCTGATATGCATTCTATCCATTAGATTCAGGAAGAAATACTCCAATACCTCAAGCTCAGAACTCGTTAACTTTTTGATCATATGATTAATTTTTCTATCAAATGACGGCCTTTCTTATCAACTTATTTCCTCGATCTTATTCAAGATATCTTTGTACAGGCTTGTGGAACAGTACCAGCCTTGATCTACTATTTCATCAATTAATTCTTTAGATTCTTCTTTCGTCAGTATATCCAGTTTCTGAAGCTTTAGAACTATGTAAGCAGTACCTCTTGTCTCAATATCTTCCGATTCCGCAATCCTTCTACCATAGGCCTCATCCATAACTGCGGCTGAACCTGTCTCATCAGCAATCTTCAGTACTTGTTTATCCGCAAGGCTTAGATTACTATTTCTCTCAAGAAAACCTTCTAACTCACAGTTCCTAACTTCAAATACGTCTTCATCTACTAGAATCTGAATTTTTCTAGCATCTGGTTCATCGTTTTCCAGGCCTTTTTCCACTACTTCTTCAAAGACTTTCTGAGGTATTACAAGTTCTTCGTGTAGTTCTTTCAGTAGTTTAACTCCGTTGGATTTCGCAAGATAGATTAAAGGTGTGGCGTCAAAAATAAGCAAGTTAAACCGCCTCTAAATCACGTTTCTGGTCTCCAGTCCATTTAGCTTCTCTCTCCTTTAGAAGATTTGAAAAGCTCCATTGATCCATTCCAGCGATTTCTGCAGCCTTGGAAAAACTTACTTCTCCATTTTCAAGCCTTTTAACTGCTTTATCCTTCCTCCATTCCTCAAGGCCTTCTGAAAGAAGCTTTCTAACAGCTGTGCTTTTATCAAGCTTTTCAGAATCTATAAACTCCTCTAACTCGTCCTTCAAGCTTTCAGGTATCCTAGTAGACACAGTTCCCATGTATACAAAATAAACATAGTAAACTTTATTAATTTATCTGCTATCTCACAACAATTCCTGAATATGAAATATTCGCTAGTATAACCTCGTTAACCTATTACAAAACAAATGTCATCGTTAACTCTAGAAATCAATAAACTTCTGTTTCAAGGCCTTCAACTAAGACTTCTTTAGAATATTCTGCAAGCTCTTCTAAAACCTTGATAAAAACAGGTTCAGGGAATCCAGGATTATGAGCATCCATAGAAAACACTGGATCATAACTTACACCATCAACTCCGTAAACCTCATCCACATGAACATCAAACTTAGGTCTAAACAAGTTAGAAACCATGTTCTCACAACTATAATCTATTCCGGGAGAAACAACCACACTATACTCGCGGCCGGACTTAGAAAAAGAAAACCGCCAATCACCTACGTCAAAACCATTACGTTCAACATAACTCTCAAAATCTCTCCAATCGCTTTCAGAGAAAAAACTATCAACCCAGTCATCAATACCGCGATTCATACTACGAGTCATATCATCAAACTCAGAACC
>LKMJ01000082.1_pt1 | contig 56455 bp, 45 predicted proteins | sample 643391 | NCBI WGS metagenome assembly LKMJ01 (sample SAMN04112250, study PRJNA286221) | soda lake metagenome | biome: soda lake; feature: Kulunda Steppe; material: water; isolation source: sample PL-Br10 brine of Picturesque Lake | place: Russia: Kulunda steppe | collected 2010-07 | reverse complement strand
GAAGCATCTTGACCGGAATTGATTAATGCTTGTTTCACAAATTGATCATGGATTAACTTAGAGATCTTAAATATTTGTTGAAGCCCTGGCCATTATGATCTAAAATGAAAAGGCCGTTGTAAATAATACCCGTTCCTGAGATTTAGAAAGCGGAAAGCAAATAACCTCATAGATTAACCTGGCAAAAGTGTGGACATAGCAAAAAAATCTTCGCTGTAACCGTTGCGGTACACCGGAGATAATCTGAGGAGTAACTATGTGGGAATCAAAACTGTTTAAAACCGGAATCGGTATTCTGCTCGTTTTTCTGATTATTTATATCGGCAGCCATATTTCTTTTATCTTCCAGCCGATAGTAATCGCTTTTGAAGCTCTGTTCATTTCTTTTCTCATTTCCGGAGTCCTTTATTACTTTACTTTTCCTGTTGTCGATTGGATGCATAACCATAAATTGCCCCGTCCGGTGGCCATATTAATTGTCTACTTGCTGATTATCGGCCTGTTTGTTCTACTTTTTCTTGCCATCGGTCCTATTCTGCAGGCAGAATTCACCAAGCTGGCTGTCAGTATCCCCGAAGGCATCAGGGAAATTCGGCAACTTATCAGCAACCTGGAAGACAGCCCTATTGTTGCCAACCTGCTCGACCTGGAAGCATTGGATGTCGATAATATTGTAGATAATATAGCCGGAACCGTTAGCAGGACCATCACCCAAATAGCGACCAGCATCGCCTCATTAATCGATTTTGTTACCGGTATATTCATGACCGTTATCATTGTTCCCTTCCTGCTTTACTACATGCTTAAGGAAAAAGGCAGCAAGCTTATTCCCCAACTGATCGAACGCCTGGCTCCGCAGGATTATACCACGAACATCAACAATGCCCTGGCCGAAATGAACAGGCTTCTTAGTTCCTACTTCCAGGGTCTGGGTATTGTTTGCCTCTTCGTGGGTGTTTTGGCCTATATCGGCTTTTTAATACTCGGCCTCGATTATGCCCTGATTTTGTCTATATTCATCCTGATCACCAACGTGGTGCCCTTCCTGGGACCGTTTATCGGTTCCATTCCCGCCGTGATAGTCGGCCTCATCGATTCGCCGTTAACGATGGTGATGGTGATCGTTGTAATCGTTATTGTCCAACAGCTGGAAAGCATGGTCATTTCTCCCCAGGTAATGGGCCGCAAGCTATCTTTAAGTCCCCTGGCCATTATCCTGATTGTACTTGTCGCCGGCCGTTTGGGAGGACTGCTGGGCATTATTCTTGCGATACCAACTTTTACCGTGCTCAAGATAATCGTCAATCACATCTATGTATATATTCAGCCACTCAAAAAAGAAGCATAGTATAATGTAAAAAGGTAAACCTTAAACCATGTGGAGTGAAAAATTGATGACAATTAATAATCGAGGATTGTTTCTAAAAAAAGGCCTTTCACCAGACGAGCTTTTAACAGAAATGAGGCATGCCCGTACTGCAGATGTCGGTTGGGAAAACGGGCAGTCATGGGGACTGGTTTATCATGCGGGCAAAGAAGTTGATCAAATCATCAAAGAAGCCTACACCCTGTTTTCTCACGGCAACGCACTTGACCCCAAAGCCTTCCCCAGTTTAAAAAAGTTTGAAACAGAAGTAGTCGCTAAAACAGCCTCTTTATTTAATGGCGGCGATGAAGCTGTCGGCGCTATGACTTCCGGGGGATCTGAAAGTTTGCTGCTGGCAGTAAAAGCCAGCCGGGACCAGGCCCGCTTTAAAAAGCCGGATATTTCCGAACCGGAAATTATTATTCCCGAAAGCGCTCATCCGGCTTTGGACAAAGCAGCCCACTACCTGGGAGTTAAAACGGTGCGTATACCCCTGGATACGGATTTTCGGGCAGACCTGGACACCCTGCGAAGTTCAGTGAACAAAAACACCATCATGCTGGTTGGTTCAGCCCCGGCCTATCCGCACGGAGTTGTTGACCCGATCAAAGAGCTTGGCGAGCTGGCCCTTGAAAGGGACATCAACTTACATGTTGATGCCTGCCTGGGCGGTTTTATGCTTCCCTTCCTCGAGCGCCTGAACTATCCTGTGCCACCTTTTGATTTCCGGGTTCCCGGGGTCACCTCGATTTCCGCCGATCTGCATAAATACGGCTACTCGGCCAAAGGAGCCTCCCTAATTATATATCGTTATCCGGAACTACGCCGCCATCAATTTTTCGTGTTAACCAATTGGCCCGGCGGGCTTTTCGGATCTGCCACTGTAACCGGCACCAGGCCGGGCGGTCCCATAGCTGCTGCCTGGGCGGTAATCAACTACCTCGGTGAAGAAGGATATATGCGCCTGGCAAAAGAAGTGATGGAGACAACCCGTATTCTCCAGGATGGAATCGAGAAAACCGGAAAGCTGGAAATCCTGGGCCGGCCGGTAATGAGCGTATTTGCCATGGGCTCCAGCCAGCTGGATGTATACACCCTGGCCGACTTGATGGCCGAAAAGGGCTGGCAGTTGGGACGTCAGCACAACCCCCCGGCTTTGCATTTTATTGTTACCCCGCCGCATACAAAAATCAGGGAAACCTTCCTGTCGGAACTTGAAGGAAGCGTCCACCGGGTTAAGGAAGGCCCCGAGGCCTGTGAGGGTGCAGCGGCCTTGTATGCCATGATGGGAACAATGTGCCACCAGTCAGATTTAAAAACATTTACCCTCAATTACCTGGATCAAACCTACCGGTTATAATACCGGGCGGATAAACAGTCAATAATAAAATAACAGGAGTGTTTAAAATGGAAGAAAAAAGACCTGTAGTAACGATTGAAATGATTGACGGCCCGATAATCAAGATTGAACTTGATCCGGAGAGTGCGCCAAATACTGCGCGTAATTTCATCCACCTGGCCGGCAAGAAATTTTATGACCGCACGATCTTTCACCGGGTCATTCCCGGATTTATGATCCAGGGCGGTTGTCCAAGAGGCGACGGAACAGGCGGTCCGGGCTACAAAATTAAAGGAGAATTTGCCGCTAACGGTCACCCCAATCCGATCAGCCACCAGCGGGGAGTGCTTTCGATGGCCCGGGCAAATGAGTACAATTCAGCAGGATCGCAGTTTTTTGTTGTAGTTGATGATGCCACACACCTGGACGGCCAGTACGCCGCCTTCGGAGAAGTTATTGAAGGTATGGAAGCTGCAGACCGCATAGCAGGTGTCGAGCGAAGCAGGAATAACAGGCCGTATGAGGATCAGCAAATTAAAAGCATCACCGTCGATACTCACGGTGTAATATACGATCCGCCGGAATAACTGAAAAAGAAATTTTTTCAAACTAACCGGCAATAACTCTTCATCAACCAGCCTGGCAATTTTTATGTCAAATAAACAATATAAATAAAGAGCAAAAAAGAGGACTTAAAAAATTATATAGCCGCCAGTTTACCGTCTGAATTAAGTCAACTCTTTCAGCCTGTCCGCTACCGCTTTGATATGAGCCGGAGTAGTTCCACAGCAACCGCCGACTATTGAAGCTCCTTTTTCAATACATTTCATCACTCCGTCGGCATATTCTGCAGGCTGCATTTCATACTTCGTTTCACTCCCGACCAGCTTGGGCTTACCGGCATTGGGCTGGACAATTAACGGCAATTTCACGGCATCCCGGAAGATATTTGTAATTGCAGCCATACCTAAAGGATCCAGATCACCGCAGTTTGCGCCCACTGCCACAGCGCCATACTCTTCGGCAGCTTTTGCCGCTTCTTCAACTGTGCTGCCCATAATTGTCCGGCCACCCTTTTGGGTTGTCGTAAAAGCCAGGGACAGTATCAGGGGTATATTTGTTCTATCTTTACATGCATTAAGAGCACAAACAGCTTCGCGCAGATCGGTGAAGGTTTCAATGATCAAGCCGTCTACCCCTTCTTTGTCCAGAATCTCTGCCTGTTCCGCATAGTTTTGATAAAACTGATCTTCAGTGTAGGAACCATAAGGTTCAAGCAACTGCCCGGTAGGTCCGATGTCGCCAAAAACCAAACGCTTCTGACCGGCCGCCTGACGGGCCAGACTGACTCCGGCTGCGTTCACTTCCCTGACATCAATATCCAAACTGTGCGATTCAATATTAATTCTGTTCATCGTAAAAGTATTGGTAATTAAAACATCAGCACCGGCTTCGCCATATTCCCGGTGGATCTCAGACACAGCGTCAGAGCTTGTTAAATTGCTCTTTCCGCTTGAATCACAACCGCGTCCGGCCAGCGAACTGCCCATTCCCCCGTCAAAGATTACAACCCGCTTCTTTTGCAGTAATTCATTGAATTTCATTTGATCCCGACCCTTCTAATTACGCTTATTTCAATTTGTGGATTTATAACCGTTTAGTTTTTATCCTTAAAACAAATCTACACAAAACAAACCTGAATAAACTGCTTGTAACATTCAACCCTCAACCGGATGCCCGGCGGGTAACCTCAGGAGGATAAACCATGAACTCTTCCATACTGGATATCTCCAGCCCCTTGGCCCGCAGCCCGTCAATTATCGGACCCAGGGCATCAATTGTCGGGCGCCGGGTTGCTCCATCGCCTCCAAGCAGCGAACCGCTGTCGTGAAAAAGAATAATGTCCCCGCCCGAAGCCCTCTCAACTACCCGCCTGATGACACTATCCTTTGTGGCCCGGGGATGCCAGTCCTGTGAAGAAAGACTCCATAGCACCAATTCCTGTCCTAAAAGTTTGGCAATACGCCTCATCCGCATATCGTATAACCCCCGGGGAGGCCGTAAATAGAGAGGATAGGTACCGGCATTTTGGAATATGACCAGGTTGGTACGCATAATCTGGGCAGCCAGCCGGGACGGGGGTGAGTTGGGTACTGTAATATGGCCGTAAGTATGGTTGCCCACTTCGTGACCCTCTTCGACAATTTGCTGCGCTATTTCGGGATATTTGTCAACCTGGGAACCGACCAGGAAAAAAGTAGCCCGCACTCGTTTTGCGGCCAGGATTTTCAGAATTTCCTGCGTATATACCTCGCTTGGACCATCATCAAAGGTTAAGACCACCTTGTTGCCGGCAGACGGTCTCCGGCGGACAATATCAGCCTGGGCTCCGAACCCATGGTAAACATACGAATAAGCAGCGCCCATTAACAGTAGAGCGGAAAGTACCACCGTCCCGGACCAGAGAAAAAACTCACTGATCGCAGCAAACGGGGCCAGATAAGCTATCAGGCGGGTGGTGAAATAGCTGATCACGATCGAACCGGACACAAAAATTAACATGATCATGCCTCTGATAAATAAGTCTATCAACGATACTAAACCTCCTGTGATATATTAATTATACCGCAGATCTTCATCAGGCAGAACTAAGCTTCCCGGTCCGGGCAAAAGGCCTTAGCACATAGTTGTTATCCAACCGCACCTGAAAACTTTCACCCTGCCAGGTAAATATAACTGAACTATCTTGATCAATACAGCCGGCCGGGTTCTCGAAACGAAGGCTTAAAAGTGATGATTCAAGCAGCGATCTGCCGTCGCAGCTCTTCAAGATCAGCTTTGGCACTTTGTAAGCATGCTCTCCGGTAACATTTACATGTAAAATTGCGGTTTGCGGAGATTCTTCGACGCTTGGCGGCGATAAGAGCGGCATCTGATCAAAGGTTGTCGCCCACTGAATATGACCGCATAGCTCAGTAGTTTCAGGAAATATATACCTGAAATGCTGATACCTGCAGAAAATAATTTGTGTAGCCCCGGCCGATGTCATACCAAACTGCATAACGGCAGGATCGCCGGGACCGCGTGAACTCCAGCCCACAGCACCGGTCCTGGCGTTGTAGATTTCATAAAGGCCTTTGGAATTATAAAGAGTCCGTATAACCCGTTTATGCAGTTCTGCCGCTTCATTACTATAGCCAAAGCGGTACAGCACTTCCAGGGCGGCATAGTTATTAATCATCCAAATCTGCCCGCGCCAGTAATAGCCGTCTTTGCGGCTGTTGTAAGACTTATCATCGAAAGCCACGCTCGGTATACCATGCTGGCCCCAGAATTTATCTGGATTCAACAGGTATTTTTTAATCACGGTGTGTATTTTCCCCAGGCTGGAACCGGCCCCGACAAATGCAGGCCACCAGACCGTGGGAGTAATTACCTCGATGAATTTCCCATTGCGACGATCCAACCAGGCTTCATGCTCTGAAGACCACAGCTCTTCATCGATCCTTTCTTTCAGTTCACTGCCACGACCCTGGTAATCATCTGCATCTTTTTCCAAACCAGCCTTCCGGCACAGGTAAGAAGTGTTCATGTACGACTGGAAAATCCAGCAGTTAAGATCAATTGCCGAAAAAAAACGGGGAAACAGGCCAATGATAAAGCTGGGCAAAAAGCTTGGCGGATAAAACCGGGGGCTGTCATCAAGGCCTGATTCCAAACCATTTAAGTATGAGAATAAGCCATTTTTCAGCCTCCTGCTTTCTTCCCACCAGCGCAAGTTAGCTTTAAGAAGAGGTAAAGCCTGATCTAGAAACTGCATTTTTTCTTCCGAACGTGTAAGTCGTTCGTAAACGCGTACTGCAGCCCACGACTGCAGCGGAGGCTGAGAATAAAAGTCAAGAACTCCGCGTAAATAGTCGTTTAGCTTACTCGGAATCAGGTTGCGCTGAGATCCGGACACTATAGTTATTCCCTTGATTTTTAATTTAAACCGGGCCTTGTCGGGAGCAAAATTATTTCCATCCAGCTGGGTCAGTAAAACATCGCCCGCTTTTTGGGGATTCCATTCACTCAAGCCCAGCACATGCTGCGGAGTGTCCCAACCCCAGAAAAAAGGAAAGTAAACCTTCGCAGGCACTGATCCCCACCGCTGCATTTTAGCCCGGGGATAATAAAGGCTGTTCTGCAGGGCCCAGGCCGCAAGTTCCAGAGTTACCTGTGTAGATTCTTTATTGGTCTCATAAGGCACGGGTAACTTTTGTTCAAAACGGGACCAGCGCTTTTCAGCGCCTTTCTTCAGGGTATCCAGGTTTCGAAGAGCCCGTTCGGCTCGCTGAACAACCTTATGATCTCCGTCTGCCGAAAAAGAAATAATCACGGACCAGCTCATTTTTTGGCCCGGTCGCAAATCTGTCCAGGGTCCATTTAACTCTTTTTTACCGCCATACTGACCGTCCGAGGGCAGGAAATAAGCATGCATCTTCAGGCCGGGCAAACGGTGATGACTGGATAACTGCAGCCCGTTACCCCTTTCCTTGAAAAAAGTAAAGCCTTTAAAATGGGGATAAGGGTTCTCCAGGTCACGGCCACGAAACGGCATCAGAAAACAGGTTGGCCTCACCCTGGCAGTTTCTCCGGTCACTTCCCACTCAGTTTCCAACACGGCCAGGTTATACTGAATAAAATAGAGCCGGCTGCATAGTTTAAAGTTGCCTTCGCGGGCTTGTTCTTCAATACAGTAGGGCTCAAAATAAACCTTCCTGGACTGCGGAGACTTAAAATAAATACTGCCGTCATTGACATAGAGGCAGGCAGCAAAATCGTACAGCCGTCCCGCCCCAAATGAAGCCACTGTGGCAAAAAGAGCGCTGCCGGCAGCCGCTTTTCCCCCCGGCACAGCTTTAAAGCCGCAATGGCTGCCCAAATCACTTAAGGGGGAGCCACTGGTGATACCGGCAGCATAATTCGGCGCACCGGAACATTGAGCATAAAAATTAACCGGGCGGACCAAATTTTGCAGTTGTCTGCTGTAAAAAAGCCAGATGATAATTAAGCCTAAAATGACAGCTATTATAATATACAGAACAAACAAACCTTCCTTTTGAATACGGAACCACAAATTTAAGGAGCGGGAGAATTTTCAGATGAACGCTCCGGTAGCGCTTACCAGTTCCGCTTTGTACCAGTACTTACAGCATGCAAACAAGGACTTATTGTATTTCTTGATCAAATAAGTATAAAAACTATAGCGATTGACAATTGCTGTGACGATAAACACCTTAATTTTATACTACCATAAAAATCAGCTGAATCAAAATAATGGTCTATATTTCCGGCTTGAGCTACCTGGAAGCAGGCAAAGCCAGTATTACCGTGGCAATAGAACCGGTAGCGGCAATACTGCCGGCTTTTATCCTCCTTGGAGAAAAGCTGGCTCCCGTGCAGTATGTCGGGGTAATTTTTGTCCTGGCAGCAGTTATAATACTGAGGTTTCCTAACAAACAATAATCAATTAAAACCATTTCCTGCTGAGCGCAGGATAACAATAAAGCTGTTACTCAATAACAGTACAGTCTGGATTTGTTTTAAAAAGCCGTGGTTGTTAATTAATCCAGGGGATCGATTCGGCACATACAGTCATAATATGCTGCCTGATTGCCCATATCTGTCAGGCAGTCTGACGTAAGGTTGTTGACTGCCGTCCCGGAAGCATGCCACCAGCCTTCATATACCATGACCGTTTCCGGGTGAATCCGATCATTGACCGACACACCGGCTTCAATACTGCCCCTTTTGGAAAATATCCGGATACGACGCCCATCGCTCAGGTTCTCTTTTTCTGCTGTAAGCGGATGAATATAGGCTTCCGGTAATTTCCCCTGGTGAGGCAACCTGTGTGTAGAATGAATCGAATCCCGGTCAATCCGCTCACATTTTCCGGGGTATACTTTTCACATAGATCTGCAAACTGCCTGAACCCACTGCTGTGATTTTCGATAACTCCGGTATCGGTTAGATTATTATCGATAATTACCCGGCCCAGAGCCAGGGCCAGCGCACCGTCGGTGCCCGGTCTGACCCTGATATACTGATCAGCCTGGGCGGATGTCGCAGTTTGAACCGGATCAATTAAAATTATTCGGGCCCCTTTTTGACGGGCCTTGCGGATAAAGGACAGGAGGTTAACAGAAGTATTGGCCGGATTTCGCCCCCCAAATGATGATCAATCGCGAGTTGAGATGATCATCATAGGGATGAGCGATAACTGATCCAAAATCATAGTACTGGGCAGCCAGGCCCGCCCCCCAACAAAGGCTGCCCCGGTGCACAGTGGAGCCCCCCCAGGGCGCTGAAAAAGCGGGATTCAATATTTTTTATCAGTCCGTTGTAAGCACCGTCATAAAAATGCATCAGTGAAAGGGGGCCATCCTTCTTTAGCCCCTGATCAATTTTTTCAGCCATTACCTGCAGGGCCTCGGTCCAGCTAACCTGTTTAAATAAACCACCCTTTTTTAGCAAGGGATAGCGTAAACGCTGAGGGTGATTAACCCGCTCCAGGTGACGCTTGCCCTTACTGCAGATCATTTCGGCGGTCACCGGTTGGCCCGGATCGGGCTCAATAGAAATAATTTTCCCCTTGTTTTCGGTAACCACTAAAGCACACTGATCCCAACAATCCAAGGGACAAGAGGTTTTTACTACCTGCATAATAATCGCCGCCTTAATATTTCCAGCGGATAGCTTACAAAAATTTTCTGCTTAAAACACATGCTCCCCGCTGCACAAGATAAATGGAAAACAGACAAGCCTGCGCAAATACCGGCCTAAACAGCCTTCAATATTCTTCTTTGCCCGGCCGGCGGGAATATAAAAGAGCCTGGTTTGCCCCCCAGTAATTCTCCGGGCATAGTATAAGGAGTAAAGTTCGACCAGTCATATAAAACCTCTATTTATCCAGCAGCCAGCCCAAAGACAGCCTTTTCAGGGAAGTCCCGGTGGGGTTTCCCGTCCCGGGATCCCAGCCGGCAAACCTGTAATATAATTCGCGGGCTTCATTAAGTTCTGCTTCGTTCAAAGCCACTCCCTCCGAAGGGCCGTCGGGCAGCGGAGTGAACAAGCGCTCCGGCAAAATATCGTCTTCCCGGGTAAAACCTTCCCGGGCGTTGAAGAAACGCATCATGTTGATCCGTCTTTCTCCGGCCAGCATCAATTCATAAAGCGAAGTTTCCCAACCCAAACCGTCGCGGCAAAAATCAACCAGTTCAAGAGGTCCGAAAACCTGCCAGCAGGGGCCCCAGACAAATTGGCATAGACAGAGAGTGTCAGCCAATGAATAAAAACATTGGCTGTTAAAGGCAAAACGGACTTTTTCCTCGTCCAGGATCAGTTGATCTGGACCGTATCTTTTCCAGATGCCGATCTGGTAGAGAAACTTCCTGGTTTGGCTTTCCGGGTGCGAATTTAAAACAGGGTCATGAGCGCTTGACTGATGATCTGCGCCGAAAGGATTTACTGCATAAATTAAGCCGAGAGAGGGCTTTTGCTGCGGCATGTGTGCAGGCAGCTCTTGGCCCTTAGCTGTAATACTCAGTTCTATAGCACCTGCGCCTATCTGCCGGGCAGCTTCCAGGCTTCCCTCCGCCAGTATATTGCCGAACCCCTGCCTCCGGGCAATCTTTTCGATTAATTCGGGAACGACCTGTTCGTTTCCAAAACTAAGCTCCAATCCCCCGGTATCTTCTCTGGTAATCAAGCCCTTCTGGAAGCACTCTATGGCAAATGATATGGTGGCTCCACAGGAAATGGTATCGAGCCCGTACATGTTACATAACTGATTGGCCAGGGCGATAGTCTCTAAATTGCTTATGCCGCAGTAAGAACCAAGGGCGGCACAGGTTTCAAATTCCGGCCCCCCATAGAGAGGATCTACCGTTCCCGGGACTTCTACCACTCTTTTACATCTTACCGCGCAGGCATAACAGGTATCCCTTTTTTTGAGGATCGTTTCAGTCATGGTCGTGCCGGTAATCTGTTCTGCTCCCTCGGGAAACCAGCCTGATCTCCAATTCCTGGTCACCAGGTATCCTGCTGAATTCATACCGATCAGTCCGTGATCTGTACCGTGCTCGGCCAGGCCGCTTACTACATGGTTGTCGCTTATCCTGCTTTTTATCTTTGCGGACAATTCTTTAAATCTTTCCGGGTTGGCCGGCTTGATCTTTTTGCCTTTTCCGACCACTACAGCTTTAAGGTTCTTTGAACCCATTACCGCCCCGGTTCCGTTGCGCCCATTGGCCCGGTTGCACATGTTCATTACAGAGGCAAACTTGACCATGTTCTCCCCGGCAGGTCCAATCTGGGCGATAAATAGACCTTTTTCACCAAGGTCTTTTTGAATAGCTTTTTCAGCTTCACCGGTTACTTTACCCCAGGCCATACCGGCATCACGCAGTTCAGCCTTTTCTCCCCGAATATACAGGTAAACAGGTTTCTGAGCCTTTCCCCGAAACAAGACTGCATCCCAGCCGTTCGCTTTTAGTTCTGCCGGAAAAAACCCACCGGCCTGGCTGTCACCAATCGCACCTGAAAGCGGACTTTTCGTGGTTATGGTCATCCTGCTCTGACCGCTGATCGGCAGGCCGGTAAGCGGGGATACGGCCATTATCAGCATATTATCCGGTGATAATGGTTCTATTCCGGGATCCATTTCCTGTAATAACAAATAGAGTCCCAGCGCTGAACCGCCGGGATAGAGACGGTATATTTCACCGGGGATACTTCGTTTTTCGACCGACCCTCTGCTTAAATCCACATCAAGAATTTTTGCCTCCGGAAAATAATCCAAGCTAATTCAGCCTCCTTAACTTAAAAATCATAGAAATCCCGGTCATTACCCAGAACCTCGATCATTGCTTCTTCGGTCCCAGGTTCTCCTTATGATGCAGTGTATAACAGGCTACTTCCCCAGGTTTTTTGAGGTAAGCATTCTTCCAGGGGTATGGTTTTAAGCTTTCTGATCCGTTTTTCTTTGCTCCGGAAAACCGGGATCGCGCGACTATCGCCCTTCAGGGCCGGTTTTGACAGCCAGGAAACAAATCATGGCTGAAAATGCAGTAAAGCACAACACAAGAATCGGCCGTGCTTCTAATCAGGGCGTCATCTTGTTATTCACCGGCGCATAAAATACTCCTCCACATCCCGGCGGGTACGGGTGTTGAAAATATCTTTCTTTTCCAGCCATCCTTTGCGGGCGATAGCCACACCCAGGTTTGTGTCCCGGAAGCTCTCCAGGCGATGGGCATCCGGATTAATTGATACCTTCAAGCCCATCTCCTTAATTTTCTTTAAATGCCGCCAATCAAGATCAAGGCGGGCCGGGCTGGCATTTAACTCCAAGATCACGTCATTTTCCAGCGCAGCCTGAAAAACCTTTTCCATATTAATCGGAGAACTATCCCGGCCGAGAAGAAGCCGGTTGGTTGGATGCCCGAGCATGCTCACCCGTGGATGAGCAAGGGCCAGCCGCAGCCTTTCAGTCATCTTTTCCCGCTCCATTTTTAGCCCGGAGTGCACCGAGGCAATTACAAAATCAAGCCGTTCCAGGACCGACTCATCGTAATCAAGGCTGCCGTCGGCGCGGATATCTGATTCTACCCCGTGAAATATACCTAGTTCGGGGTACTTCTCGCGCAGCGCTTCAATCTCCTCTTCCTGCCTGGCCAGGTCATCTTCTTTCAAACCACCGGCATAAAAGGCGGACTGGCTGTGATCGGTAATACCCACATATTCATAACCGGCTTCCCGGCAGTAGCGGACCACTTCTTCCAGGGTATTGATGCCGTCGCTGTAGTTGGTATGCACATGGAATATGCCTTTAATATCCTGTTCTTCCAAAAGAGCGGGCAGGGCATTTTCTTCTGCTGCTTCGATTTCTCCGTAGTTTTCACGTAACTCCGGCTGGATAAAGGAAAGGTTGAGGGTATTAAACAGCTCTGTTTCATTGCGGCAGGTAAGCAGGTTTCCATTACGAAAAATGCCATATTCATTAATTTTCAATCCCATGGTTTTAGCCCGGTGGCGCAGGGCTGTGTTGTGTTCTTTGCTGCCGGTAAAGTGATGAAGGGCAAACGGAAACTCTTTATTTTTGACTACGCGCAAATCGGCATTAATACCTTCCTCCAGCTGAACTGAAGCTTTCGTCTCGCCGAGGGCAATTACTTCTTTAACCGGGGACAGTTCTGAGAAAAAACGGGTCAGCCGACCCGGTTGATCGGCAGCAGCGACCAGGTCAATATCCTTGACAATCTCCCGGCAGCGCCTGATGCTGCCGGCCAAACTTATCTTTCCCAAAGCAGAAAATCCTTTAATTTCTTCCAGGAGGGCAGCAGCAATTTCTCGCGCTTCATTTAAAAAGAATTGTCCCTCGTAACGCCGTAAGAATTCAATTCCGGCAAGAATGTTTTCCTGGGTTTTAGGGCCAAAGCCTTTTAAATTGACCAACCTGTTCTCCCGGCAGGCATATTCGAGTTCGGCAAGGGTGGTAATCTCCAGCAAGTCGTAAAGCGCTCTCACTTTGCGGGGTCCGAGCCCGGGCACTCTAAGCATTTCCAAAAGGCCTCCGGGAACACTTGCTTTCAGTTCCTCGTAGTAAGGCAAACTGCCGGTAAATACAAGCTCTTTTAGTTTCTCGTTCAAAGCATTACCAATGCCCTTAACATCCTTTAACTTGTCTTCTTGCACTAATCGGTGCAGTTCGTCTTCGCCCATTAACTCCACCGTGCGCGCCGCATTGTAGTAGGCCCGGCTTTTAAAAGTGCTCTCACCGTTAAGCTCAAGAAGAACCCCGATTTCTTCCAATATCTTCGCTGTCCCCTGTTTTTCCACTCTCCTTACCCCCCTTTTTGCCTGCCGTATGTGGATCTAGCTGGTCTTCAACCCCTTCTTCCTGGTCCCTCCTGAAGCAGATCAAACTAATACTGCGAAGCTTATACACAGATCAACGGCTGCTTTGATCATACCAGTTTTTTAATTTACCAGAAAGGTTTTTAACCCGCCGGTAAAGAAGAAAAACCGGGGCCATTAATTTAAGCCGGAAGGGAATGATTTTATGCAATCGCATACTACTTACCTTACTTTTAATACCGAAAAACGGCGCGAGTATATAATATAACCGGGGAGGTAGAAAAAGCGCTCAGGGAAAGCGGCCTCAGGGAAGGTTTTGCCATGGTATCGGCTATGCACTTAACCGCCGGGATCTACATTAACGACAACGAATCGGGATTAATTCAAGATATCGATCAGATGCTGGAAAAGCTGGCCCCTTACCGCGCAGACTACAACCACCACCGTACCGGTGAAGATAACGGTGATGCCCACCTGAAAAATATGCTTGTCGGTCACCAGGTATTAGTCCCAATTACCGAAAGAAAACTCGATTTCGGACCCTGGCAGCAGGTCTTTTATGCCGAGTTCGATGATAAGCGCAAAAAAAGGGTGATCATCAAACTAATCGGTGAATAGGAACAGGCCGGTTTATGCAATCCCGCTTGAATAAAGCCCGTTTAATTGCGTCCTTAATTCTAATGTGCTGCGCCATTTTGGCAAGAATTTTTAGTGATCCGGCAAACACCGGTCTATGCTATGTTTACAGGGGGTCACTTAAAACCCAACTTTATGACGCTATCCTGTCCAGGGCAGGATATAATAAACGGTCTGCTATTTTCAAGTATAATAGTCCTGCAAGCAGCGAACTGCCATTTTTTGTTTTCTAATGGCCTGGATCCCTTCCAGGGCGGCCAGGGCCCCCTGCATGGTGGTAATTATCGAAACTCCCCGCTGTGCTGCATAACGGCGCATGCGGGCCCCGTCCGATTTGGCTCCAGAGCCTTCGGGAGTATTGATAATCAAGTCTACTTTGTTTTCATTAATGTAGTCCAGCATGTGCGGTGAGCCCTCGCTAATGCGTTTTACTTCCTCGACGTTGATACCAATATCGCGAAAGGCAGCAGCTGTCCCCGAGGTGGCCATCAAATGAAAACCCAGCCTGGCCAGGCCCCGGGCCAGTTCAATCGCCTGCGGCTTATCCCAGTCAGCAACTGTGATAAATATCCGGCCTTCCAGGGGAAAAGGCGTGCCTGCAGCGCGCTGGGCCTTGGCCATGGCCATGCCCAAATCATAATCAATACCCATAACTTCTCCCGTGGAACGCATTTCCGGGCCAAGCACAATATCCATCTGATCAAAACGAATAAACGAAAAAACCGCTTCCTTGACTGAATAATAATCAGGAACTATTTCAGCTGTAAAGTTAAGTTCCGTCAAAGAAGCCCCGGCTATGACCCGGGCCGCCAGACCGGCCAGGGGCACCCCGATGGCTTTACCGACAAAAGGCACGGTCCTGGAAGCCCGCGGGTTGGCTTCCAGAATAAATACTTCTCGTCCCCGAACTGCAAACTGAATATTTAACAGCCCGATAACATTCAGTTCCCGGGCCAGCATTTCCGTTTGCCTGCGGATTTCTCTTAACTGCTGCGGGCCAATGCTGTAAGTTGGCAGAACACAGCAGCTGTCACCGGAATGCACCCCGGCATGCTCCACGTGCTCCATGATCCCCCCCACTACCACCAGGTTTCCGTCACTAACGGCATCGACATCAATCTCAACTGCCCCCTCCAGGAACTTATCTAACAGCAAAGGGTTGCCCGGGCTTAACTCCGGTAGAGAATAAATATATTTTTCCAGTTCATCTGTATTGTAGACCACCCGCATAGCCCTTCCTCCCAGGACATAAGAAGGACGGGCCAGCAGCGGAAAACCCAACTTGCCGGCAATGTCCTGGACTTCTGCGGGATTACCGGCTGTGCCGTGGGCCATTTCCCACAGACCAAGTTTATCAATCACTCCGGCAAATTCACGCCTGTTTTCCACCCGGTCAATGTCCCGGGGAGAAGTGCCCCATAAAGGCATGCCTGCTTCCAACAGCGGTTGGGCCAGTTTCAAAGGTGTTTGGCCTCCAAACTGCAGTATTATACCGTCAGGATTTTCCTCATGACAGATGTTTAACACGTCTTCCAGGGTCAGGGGTTCAAAATAAAGGCAGTCGGAAATATCGTAATCTGTGCTTACCGTTTCCGGGTTGCAGTTGACCATTATAATTTCGTAGCCCTCTTCCCTTAAAGTTAAAGCCGCGCGCACGCAGCAGTAATCAAATTCCAGGCCCTGGCCAATACGGTTTGGACCGCTGCCTAATATGATGATCTTACCCTTTTTCGCTTCCTTTCCGGAAATGGATTCGGCTACCGCCCCTTCGGCAGCACCCTGTTCGTAAGTTGAGTAAAGATAGGGAGTATGCGCCTCAAATTCTCCGGCACAGGTATCCACCCGCCGGTAAACAGGATATATGGACCATGCCTGCCTGCGCCGGCGAACTTCTGCTTCGCTATCTCCAACCAGCCGGGCAATCCGCTCATCTGAAAATCCCCAGGCCTTGGCCCGCCACAGAATTCCCTCGTCTAATTCCCTGATTGATCGTAATTCTTTTTCCAGCCGGATTAACTGTTCCATCTGATCTATGAACCACCCGTCAATTCCACTGAGTTTGCTTATTTCATCAGGGGTAAAACCTTCCCGCAGGGCTACAGCAATGCTAAATATTCGATCCGGCCGGGGTCGCTGTAATTGTTTCTCTAACCATGCTTTGCGGTCTTTGATTTCAGAAGGCATTTCTTCTTCCATCAGGCCGTCAAAACCCTGCTCCAGGGAACGCAGCGCTTTTTGCAAAGCTTCTTTAAAAGTGCGGGCGATGCTCATTACTTCCCCCACAGATTTCATACGGGTGTTCAAAACCTGGTCGGCTTCCGGAAATTTATCGAAATCCCAACGGGGAATCTTTACCACCACGTAATCCAGGGTCGGTTCAAAAGAAGCCGGGGTTTCCTTGGTGATATCGTTAGACAATTCATCCAGGCTGTAACCGACAGCAAGCTTGGCGGCAATTTTGGCAATCGGGAAACCGGTAGCCTTGGAAGCTAAAGCTGATGAGCGAGAAACCCGCGGGTTCATCTCCACCACTACCATGCGGCTGGTTTCGGGATCCATAGCAAACTGAATATTGCAGCCTCCCGTTTCAACCCCGATTTCCCGCAGGGCCCGGATAGAAGCATCACGCATCATCTGGTATTCATGGTCGCTGAGAGTTTGCGCCGGGGCTACGGTTATACTTTCCCCGGTGTGCACCCCCATCGGATCCATGTTTTCTATCGAGCAGACAATTACTACATTATCATTACGGTCACGCATAACTTCCAGTTCAAACTCTTTCCAGTTCATCAGTGCTTCTTCGACCAAAATCTGCCTGATTGGACTGCTGTTTAATCCAACCGAAACCATTTCAACCAGTTGTTCCTCGTTATAGGCAATGCCGCCCCCGGCGCCGCCGAGGGTGAAAGAGGGGCGGATTACCAGGGGATAACCTTTATGGGCAGCAAACTCCAGGGCCTGGCTCACACTCTTCAAATGAGAACTTTCGGCCGATTCCAGTCCGGCCCGATTCATGGCCTCTTTGAAAAGATCACGGTTTTCAGCCCGGTTGATAACTTCAGAATTCGCCCCGATCAACTCTACACCATAGTGATCAAGCACTCCGCTTTCTGATAACTCCACGGCAATATTTAAAGCAGTCTGCCCACCAAGGGTCGGTAAAAGGGCCTGCGGGCGTTCTTTTTCGATGACAAGAGTTGCCGCTTCCACGGTCAGGGGCTCAATATAGGTTCGGTCGGCCATAACCGGATCGGTCATGATTGTGGCCGGATTGCTGTTAATCAGAACCACCTCATAACCTTCTTCTTTCAAAGCCCGGCAGGCCTGGGTTCCGGAATAGTCGAATTCACAAGCCTGGCCAATAACAATCGGCCCTGATCCAATAAGCATAATTTTTTGCAAGTCGTTCCGCCTAGGCATTTTTACCGCCCTCCCTTCCGGCCTTTTCTTCCATTAAACTTATAAATTTGTCGAATAAATATGTAGAATCATGGGGTCCTGGAGAAGCTTCAGGATGATACTGTACTGAAAACCAGTTTTGATCCCGGTTTTCCATCCCCTCCAGTGTGTTATCGTTAAGATTAATATGTGTCGGCACCGTTCCCTCGTATTCTTTTTCCAGGAGCACACAGTAACCATGGTTCTGAGAAGTAATGTGCACCTTTCCCGTTGATAGATCCTTGATCGGATGATTACCGCCCCGGTGGCCAAAAGTCAGCTTATAAGTCTGCAAACCAGCAGCCAAACCCAACAATTGATGGCCAAGGCAAATCCCGAAAAGAGGCGCTTTGCCAAAAAGCGCTCGTACTTCCGGAACAAGGGATTTTTGATCAGCCGGATCCCCGGGTCCGTTAGAGAGGACCACCCCTTCGGGCTTGAGCGACACTACTTCTGCAGCGGTGGTCCGGTAAGGAACAACCGTTACCCGGCATCCACGGAGCGTCAGGTGGCGCAAAATATTAAATTTAACCCCGTAATCATAAACTACCACGTGAAAACCGCTCTCCGGGTAGGCCCAGGAAAAAGACTGTGGGTTGGATACCTCGCCGACCAGATCCCGGGTGTCAATTTCCCGATTGGCTATCAGCTTTTGCCGAAGAACTTCCGGATCTTTTTCTATGGTCGAGATAACACCCTTCATTGTGCCCGCTCTGCGCAGGTGAAGGGTAAGTGAGCGGGTGTCGATCCCTTCCACGCCCAGGATTTGGTTATTTTCGAGGTAGTTGCTTAAAGAATCCTGGGCTCGCTGATTACGTGGTCTCCGGCAGTGTTCCTTTACCAAAAGACCCTCCACCTGGGGAGAGTCCGATTCCATATCGTATTCAGTTATTCCACAACTGCCAATCACAGGATAAGTAAACGCCAGGATTTGACCCCGATACGAAGGATCAGTAATCATTTCCTGATAACCGGTCATTGAAGTGTTAAAAACCACTTCCCCATATACCTCACCTTCTCCGGAAAAACATTCCCCTTTCATGGTAAAACCGTCTTCCAACACCAATAAAGCTCGCAGGGCCATCTCCTCCTTTTACCTGTATGCTGCAGAAAAAGCTAATTCGGTCAGTCACCTGTAACCGTTAATCAATATATCTTTATGATTATAACGGGAAAAAAAATGATTGACAACCTGACTGCGACAAAAAAATGAGCTTCCCGGCTTACCTTTCCCCGGGCCATCCCTAAAACTGAGCATGCGCATCCAGGGCTAACCATATCGCGGTTAATTGACTGCAGGATTAACTGCAGGGTTACACGCACTGCATGCAATCAGTGCATGCAGTGCATGGATGATTTATATTTAAAATTCGCTTGTACTCGCAGATATTCCTGCTAAGAGCGGGAAGTGGATAAGATTAAACAGGTAACAGGCTGATTATTACTGCCTCTATACCGGCCAACCACTGCGGACCTTCCCCATGGCATTATAGGAATAGGAGACTCAATTCCCTGGTCAGAAAACGGTAGCGCCAATCCTGACAGAAAAGACAGTTCAGGGTATAGTCTCCGTAAAAAAACAGCCCGGCTAAGCTGTTTATCTTGTAGGATCTAAGATTTTACCGAACTTTTCACTCCCGGTGATCCACTGCAGCTTTTAAATTATTTTTTCTCTTGGTATAATATAAGCATAAAATAAAGCATTGCTGCTTGATTTTTAGAGTCAAATTTACTGCTGTTAAACTCAACGCCATTTACCAGTCCATAAACCCTGTGCTTTAGGAGGTGAGGTTGATAGTAATGGCTTTGTCCCGTGAAAAATTGCTTAAAAATATTTTCCTTGCCGGTGGCGCCGGGTTACTTTACCTGGCCGGGGGATCCTGGCTTTTAAAAGCATGTACTCCCACAGAGGACCCTGTAGTAACACCGATAGACACACCGGGCGAAGAATTTGAATCATGGCAGCCGGCTTATGCCAGGCTGGAAGCAGACGGCAAATTTGCTGAAAGAATCGATAAGGCCTACAGCATATTTGAAGAATGCGAGCTCTGCCCGCGTCGCTGTGGCGAAAAACGCAGCAGGGGCGAGAAAGGATTCTGCCAGACTACAAATACTGCAGTTGTCTACAGCCGGCAGCCTCATTTTGGTGAAGAAATACCCCTTGTGGGGCATAACGGTTCCGGAACCATATTTTTTTCCAATTGCAACCTGCGCTGTGTTTTTTGCCAGAACTATCCGATTGCCCACAAGGGTCGGGGCAGTACAGTCAGCGATGAGGAAATTGCGGAAATGATGCTCGATCTGCAGCGTAAAGGTTGTCATAACATCAACCTGGTCACACCGACCCACGTAATGCCCAACATTCTGCGGGCTGCCCGCATTGCCCATAAAAACGGTTTAAACCTGCCCCTTTGTTACAATACCAGCGGCTATGAACGCAAAGAAATTGTCGAGCTGTTAGATGGCATTGTCGATATTTACCTGCCGGATATGAAATTTATGGACGGCGATAAAGCTGAACGGTATAATTTGGCCGAAGCTGATGACTACCCGCAGAGGTCCCAGGAGGCTCTGATCGAAATGCATCGCCAGGTAGGAAACCTGATTACCGATCAACGCTATATAGCCAAAAGCGGTTTGATGGTCCGCCACCTGGTCATGCCCAACCGGGTTTCCAATCCCCGCGAATTCGCCTACTGGGTAGCAGAAAACTTATCAAAAGACACTTATGTAAATATCATGTCCCAGTACCGGGTTGAATTCAAGGCTTTTGAATATGAAAAAATCGCCCGCGCGATTACATCGGAAGAATTCGTGGAAGCGATAGCATGGGCCAAGGAAGCCGGACTGACAAACCTGGATGAGCGTTCCCTGGGTCAGTACGAAATCCATCGCCAGAGGATCGATTAACCGCCTTAATACCATAAAAACCCGGACAATTAAGGCGCTCTCCGATCAGGCCCACAGACCGGGCAGATCGGTGCCGCAGTATTCGCAGGCACCGTGATCCACTTTGATTTCATCGATTATAAAGCCCTCCCGATCGATCACCTTTTCTTTACAGACCGGACAAAAAGTATTCTCCCCCTCATGGCCGGTAACCCTGGAGATATAAACATATTTTAGCCCCACGTCCAAAGCTATCTTCCGGGCTTGATCAAGTTTTGAAGCCGGTGTCCGCGGCAGGGCGGAAAGTTTGTGGAGCGGATAGAAACGGGCAAAATGGAAGGGCACATCTGTGCCCAGTTCATTTGCCACCCACTTACACATTTCTTCTATTGTTTCTTTGTCATCATTTAAAGTGGGGATCACTATATTGGTTATTTCGAGATGCACTCCGGCATCACGGATAATTTTTAAGTTTTCGAGGATTGTTTCCAGTTCTCCGCCCACATATTCCCGGTAGAATTCTTGATCAAAACCCTTCAAATCGACATTAACCGCATCCATCCTTGTGATAATTTCCTGCAGTGGTTCGGGCTGGATATAAGCGGCGGTATGCATCAGGTTCAAAAAACCGGCTTCCCTGGCCAGATCAGCAACCTTCGAGGTATACTCGTAATAAACAACCGGCTCCCCAAAGGCGTAGCTTACCGAGCGCACATCGCCGGCCCGGGCATGTTTCATCACCGTTTCCGGGGGCATATCATAGGCGTGAGCTTCCTCCGGCGACACCAGGGCCATATCCCAAACCTCACAGAACTTGCAGGCCAGGTTACAGCCGGCCGTTGAAATCGAAAGTGCACGGCTGCCTGGCATAACATGGTAAAAAGGTTTCCGTTCGACCGGATCTTCCTGAACCAGGACCGGGTTGCCGTAAACCAGGCTGTACAAGGCACCATCACGGTTTTCCCGCACCCGGCAGGGCGCTCTTTCAGCCTCCTCCAGTTCACAGAGTTTCGGACATAGTTCACAGCGCACATTTCCATTTTCCAGTTCAGTATACCAGGGGGAAAGCCTGGTCTTAATCAGGCCCTTCTTGCTTATTTCAGCCGGGGTTCCTTCCGGAGGTTTTTCCTGGTCATGTTGCTCCGGAGCACAACCGTAGATACCGGCCAGGCAGAGGGAGCAAAACCCGGCAGCCCCGGTTTTAAGGAAGTTCCGGCGGTTTAACTTGCCCTTGAATAGGTTTTTTTCAGCCATAATGATCCCCTCCTGCTGCTTAATAGTACTACAAAAGCAGTAAAATTGGCAATACCGGCAAAAAGGCAGCAGGCAATGATGCCAAGCACGGGAGCCACAAACGCACTGGCTAAAACTGCGCCAGTACATGCACCAAACAACTCAACACCGTAAACACTCCCGGCAGTTCTTTCGGCCTGCCTGTTCAGGTCCATATAACAGGCCAGTGAAAGTGGAAAATCAACCCCGTTGATTAACCCCGCTGAAAAAGTGAGTATCGAAAAAAACATAAAAATCAAAGCCGGGTATTCTACTGCCGCCGCCCGGGATATTACAACAGCGATTAAAACAGCAAGCAAAGCAATAATTAACTGGACACCGGCCAAAGTGTTTATGTTAGTTTTATTTTTAACATGACGATTGGTCATCGAGGCGCCTAGCGCCAGGCCACACATGAACATGGCCACAATCAGGCCCACTGTTTCGTAGATAAAACCGTATATACTTTGAAAAGAAAACAGCAGGGCTATTTGCAGGGCCATTGTCGAAAACCCGGTGGTAAAGACGGCGAAAAGAATCGCGAAGTTAGTATCCGCCTTTTTTTCAGGGCTGTAATTATGAACAGCCCCGGCATTTTTACCTGCACCGTTCAAACCAAACCGTAACCCAAGTACAGTAATCAGGGGAATAAAGCAAAGCGGCAGAACCCACCACCACTGAATATGCAAAGGCCACTGCAATGTCTTATCATCGTCCGGACGGGTCAACCGGTCCCAGTGCATCAGGGTATAATAATAGCCGATCGGCTTTAAATCAGTGTTGATAAAGTAGCGTTTTTCAACCGGCGGCAGATCTTTTTCCAGAGCTTCCTGTTCAGCCAGGGAACCGGGAGAAACTGGCCCCGCTGCCGGCCCCTCGAGATGGGCCGTGCTGCTTCGACCGTGGTTGCGAACTATCCAGTTAACCCGCCTGAGTTGGCCTTCCTCCAGCATAACCTGGTAATGTTCCGGTGAAAAATCATTTGCATCAATTCCCCTTTTGACATATCGATCCTGAAGTACGGCTGCATCTAAAGAGACCTGTCCGGGTTCATTCGTCGCAAAATATGACATAAACCTTTCGCCGGCCGGCAGCACCCGGCAAAAAACGCTGTTCAGGGTATGATAGATCGTAGTATTTCGGTTGGCCACAGCGGTACCGCGTAGATCTGGAGTAGACACGGCCCCGGCTACTAAAACACCATCATCATTGAGCAGGTCCTCAGCTTCAGTGAAAAATTCCCGGGTGTAATAGCGATTCAGGGCTGCTGTGGCCGGATCGGGTATATCGACAATAATCATGTCGTAATTCTGACCAGTTGTTTTCACAAAAAGCCTCCCGTCGGTATGAATCAGGCGCACCCGGGGATCATCCAGTGTATCCAAAGTGGCCCGGGAAACGTACGGACGGGCTGTTTCAGTTAAAACTTCGTCCAGCTCAATATAGTCAACCCTTTTCACCGGATGTTTTGCTATTTCGCTGAGCACTCCCCTTAATCCACCGCCGATCAGAAGAACCCTTTCAGGCTTTTCATGCTGGACCATTGCCAGGTGGGCAAATTCCACCGCCTCTTGTTCTTCAAGACCCGGTGCAATTGCCTCAGGCCCGGCCGTGCTAAAGATTAGATGCCCGCTTTGAAAAAACGTATACTGGTCATTACGCCGGACCACCGCAATGGCCCCATGCTTAGACTGGCGGGTTTCTACAAGCTCATGATCCGGTGTAAAATATTGCCACTGGGCCCGGTAAGCCAAGTGATCCAAATTTTCCAGTAACAAAAAGGACAAAACATTTAAAATCATCAGAAGCAATATTGCAGCATCCAGGCGCCCTGACGGCAGGATCGCAGCTGTAGTTTTCCGTATTATTAAATAAACGGCGGCAAGCATGAAAAAACCGACCAGTAATGCAGACTGAAAAGCATTAAGATAATGGACCAGCAGGAACGTAAATAAGATCCCGCCGAGCATATTGCCGGCCGCTTCTCCGACGTAAGTCTTTCCGGCGCCGGAAGTGTCCACAGCCTGCTCGCTTTCACGCCATATTCTTGAAAGAAACACAAACTGTGCACCCAGCAAAAGGCAGGCCGGGGCCATCAGTAAGAAACAGGAAACTGTCATCTCGACCAGGGAAAGCTGGGCGCCGGGTGGAATATCGAAAAAACCACGCAGAACACGAACAAGCATAATGGTTGCAGGCAAACCAAGCAATACCCCCACAGCACTGCCTGCAAGCAGATATAAAGATTTGTTAACCCTTTCGATAACGATTGCGCCCAGATGGCTGCCAACCCCGACCCAGAACATCCAGGCGGCCAGGATAAGCCCGATCGAGAGCTCGTTGCCATGAAAAACCATCAGCAGTTCCCGCAAAAGCAGGACCTGGGCAACCTGTGAAACAATTCCCAGCATCAGTATCGCCGGCAAATGAAAGGGTATGTTTTGTTCTATTTTACCCCTTATTTTCACTATTTTTATGTCCTTTACTTTTCACAGTCGATTTTTTTCTTCGCTGTACAAATCCCTTTGACCCCCGGTTTCCTGATACAGCCTGTTACATAAGCCTGTAATACTGTAGCTTGGGCTTAAACCGGGCATTCAGGCATAACTTTGTCTTGAACTATGATAATTGCAACTGCTATGTTTTATATGGGAAGAAACGAAACAGCGCGCTAATGCTTTGGGGACATCGATTTGCATTGTGCAAACCCCGGCGAGCTTCGGAGCTACACAGGAAAACTGGGGAAACATGGTCAAGTTATTATCACAAGAGTTAAAATTTATGGCCCGGAAACTTAGCAGCTTAACAATAACATAACAGCACTGTTTACTGTCTTTTTAACAGCCTGAACATTTATAATCACGCCCCGGAGTTGAAAAATATTCTTCGATGACCGGCTTTCTTATTTTGTAGCATATTATTATCTTTTTCTGGTTAACATCGAGGCCAGGTAGCCAATAATAAAACCACAAAGCAGGACAGCGGCAATGAGAATAATCTGGGACATAGATACCGACCAGAAAAGCAGGTGCAAAGTTACGACCTGGGTATTCTGGATTAAAATTATTAATAATAGAATTACAAGAACCAGAATTATAATAACTTTAGGCTTCATTTTTTACCCTCCTGTTGGGAGAAAATTTTATTTACCGCATTACTTAACACCGCCAGAGACATGGGTGAAAATTTTTCTATAAGCTCATGCATACCCTTTTAACCAAATATCCACCTGTAATAGCCTTCCGAAAAGCCCGCCTGTTGACTTCCCGCACTTCAGGAAACTATGCTTCTTAAAGCCGACCTCTTCTAATACTTTCTCCATATTCAGGGGGCAACCCCAAATCTTCAACTAATTCAAGGTAGGCCCTGGTCAGTCTCTCCTTATCATGACCTTCCGCCATGACGCTTATGTAACTCTCCAGCTTGACCATTTTTCTAAGAGCGCGATCAGTTATTTTGTATTCCTCTTCCGGCATTATTATCCTCCTTTGCGACAAGTGAAGGTAACAGCTTATGGGAACAGTTTAAAATCTGCTTAAAATCCTAACCTGGACAAACCGTTGCCATCAAGTTGGATTTGAAAATGACCCCTGCTAAACGTTATCTACATGTGCGTTAGCGGGTTCGCTCAAAAAAGCCCGGCCAAAAATGCGCAGCTCTTCAGGCTTAAGGATCTAAAATAGCTACCAGGAAGGGAACTGGTCGGCAGGTATTGTTCGAGTGCGCGCAGGCATATCAGCATCTAAAACATAAAATTCCAACTCCCATATTGAATACTCGATGTAGTCGGCACGGCGGGTGGTTTCAAACTTTTTTTCTTCTTCAAACCGGCCATATTCCGCATTTTGCGTAAATTTTCTCGAATGAGCATCCCACTGCGATCCAAAACTATAATATATTTCATAGGTGCCATCACGGATGGAACGGACAGTTGTTGAGCTTGCTGCCCGGAGATAAACAGCCATCAGGGGCTCTTTCGGCTTGCCGGGGTCAGAAAGAACAACAAGGCTGTCTACTGAACGGTTATTGGTAATTTTTAATTCCCCGTCTCCGCCGGATATTTTATTGACCAAAACGGTCCCATTAGCCGGACGTTCAATTTGATATGCAGTTACGCTTGTATTTAAACCTCCTACCGCCACTGTATGGCTGCCCGGATTATTGATGGTGAGCGGAAAAGACAACTCTGTTTGGCTTCCCCCGTCAAGGGAGACCTCTTGACTGTCGATGACTGTTCCGTTTAGCGTCAGGGAAACCGTATGGCTGCCCTGCACATCTCCAACATTGGTTACAGAAACCCTTGCCACTACATCGTCACCGACATCTACCGTCCGGGAAGTAAGGCTTAAATTTTCTACCACAAATTCAGCCGGCCGATAAACCTGCAATGAACCCTCCAGTTTTTCAAAACTGGTCTCTTCCGGACCCAGCTCCAGGGCAACCGGGTAACTACCCGATGAATAATCGACAGGGGTACTGAACTCCAAAACCTCTTTTTCGCCGCCGCCCAGCATGATCTCCTTTGTTTCCACCTCATCGCCATCAATAAACAGGGTGGCATTATATGGCGTTTCTGTAGCGCTTATATTTTCAACAGCGGCGCTAATTAACAAATTGGCCCCGTAAGCAATTTCTTCCGGGACATCAAAATCTTCCACAACATAAGGATTCAAGACTTCCAGCGAACTCGCCAGATCTTCACAATAATCCTTTTCAGGACCCAAACCGAGGTGGACCGGGTAGGTTCCCGGAGAATAATCGACGGGAACGCTAAACTCCAACACTTCTTTTTCCCCGGCGTCCAGCATGATATCGGTTGCTTCCACTTCATTGTCATCAACAAATAAAGTTACACTGTATGGAGCTTGAGAGGAACTGATATTTTCAACACCAATGGCAATTAACAAATCCTCCCCGTAAAACACTTCTTCAGGCACTTCAAAGCCTTCCACAGTAAACGGGTTTAAAACTTCTACCGAGCTCGCCAATTCTTCGAAATAGTCTTTCTCAGGACCCAGCCCCAAATAAACCGGGTAGGTTCCCGGAGAATAATCGACGGGAACGCTAAACTCCAAACTGTCTTTTCCCCCGGCATCCAGCATAATATCGGTTACTTCCACTTCATCGTCATCGAAAAACAAAGTTACGCTGTATGCTCCGCGGGCGCGGCCGATATTTTCCACATCTGCGGTAATCACCATTTCATCACCGGATACAACTTCATCAGGCATAGCGAAAGCTTTTACTTCAAAGTCCGGCCGGGGATAAACTAAATATACAATTACCAGCAGGACAAGCAGCGCAGCTATTACTGCTCCCAAAAGCTTGAATTTATTATTTTTCAAACTGCTTGACAGTATTTTTATTCTGCCCCCTAAACCTGTTTGAGCATCAGCTTCCAGTGCATTGCTATCTTGTTGTTTGTCATTGTCTTGGTGTTCGTTTGGGCAAGCCATCATGATCATCCTTTCATAAATAATTTTCCCATCATGCAAGGAATTAATAATTATAAAAGAACCTTTGCCTCTTTCCCATGCTCCAAACTAATTTGACAATAAGCTTCTCCACCTCCTTGAAAGGTATAGATCACAAAATATTTGCTTGATTAATTTGTTCTGCAACATTTGCAATATTCCTTCTTAAAAGTAATAAATAATTCAGATATCGCTCATTTTACTTTAAGTCAGATTGTAACAAAATCGTAATTTGTTTGTAATATTCTCGTAACTTTCAGGCGTTAAAATAAGAGCCAAGTAATTTCCTCCCTCTTTTGCTCCATGTGGACCTTACCCCGGTATGATTGGCAAGAATGATAACTGCTGCAAATAAATTGGACGGAGGGGGTAAGGGGTGGTCTTTTCGTATCGGCTTTTTTGAAGAAAAGATTTTGCTGAAAGGGCAAATACAGAATATGACATCACAGAAAGAAAAACGCTGTTTTACAATTATGATCGTCCCTCATTCTGAAGAGACCACTTTCAGCCTGAGACTTCCACTTTATATAACCCAACTAGCGGTAGTCTTCTTTGTGCTTGGTGTAGCCGGTGTTGCTGCTCTTGGCTACATTTATCTTGTTGCTGCAGCTGAGGCACAAAACACCCGGGAACTCCGGCAGATAACCCGGGCTCAAGAAGCAGAAATTAGCGCCCTGACTGTTGAAGCGCAACAGGTAAATCAGCAGATAGACGACTTAGACAAGCTGATAGACAGCGTTACAGAAAAATTAGATGAATTAGAAGATCTTGAGGGCATAAATGAGGTTGAGCCTGAAACAAGTGATACCGGGAATAATCGACCTGCTGCTAATCCATATAATATATATAACGGTTCTAATACGCATAACTCACTTAACAGTATTAACCCGTCAAATTCCTCCAGTGCGTATTTAAATGCAAAAGACAGTGTTCTAAGCTATCAAAATTCATATGGAAATCGTTCTGTTTCAGGGGAGGTGCTTGATCGGGCAGCAGATAATCTTGTCATCTTACAAGATATCGTCCTGAAAAGATCCGGTACACTCGATGATGTTGACACCTATGTGGGGACATATATAGAGCAAGTAGAAGCCAAGATAGAGCAGGTTGAAGCCAGACCCAGCATCTGGCCTGCACGAGGACGTATTACCTCCGGGTTTGGCACAAGAAATATTCCATATGATGATGGTTACCAGTTTCATACCGGTATCGATATAGCTGGTTCGTTCGGATCATCTATCCGGGCCACCGCTGGTGGAGTGGTTGTATATTCCGGCTACCGGGGAAGCCTGGGCAATCTTTTGATTATTGATCACGGTTATGGTTATGAAACTTATTATGCTCACCTGAATGGATTTGCTGTTACACACGGAGAAAAGGTAGAAAGAGGCCAAACAATTGGTTACATGGGTAAAACCGGCCGAACTACAGGTACACATCTTCACTATGAAGTGCATCATGATGGAATTCCGGTTAATCCTGTGCATTATCTGGATAAACATTAGCCTGATAATGATGTAGCTTTTTATAATAATTACAGTTTGTATTTTCTTCCGGGTCTATTCTTGGACCGGCACAGCTGTATACTATTCCAGTTTTTTCTTTTTCCGCTTTATGCTTATTTAGCTTCAGATCTTCATTCGCAGTATTCTTTGAACACACTTTAGATCTCTCCTAACCCGGACAAGCCGGTACCATAAAAGTTGGATTTCAAAATGACCCCTAATAAACGTAGTGTACATCGGCATTTGCGGGATCGCTCAAAAAAGTCTTGCCAAAAATGCGCAGCACTTCATAACTAAGGGCCTAAATAATATTATAAAAACCTGCACCTTGCACCGCAGATATGTCTATTTTATGATAGAAAAAAGCCCTGCTATTTGATTTCAGGTCTTTCCTGCTGATGATCAAGCGGTTTGTCAATTCGCTTGTATCGGCTCAGGCTGGCCTGACCGGCTACCAAGTTCTTTGAAAACCGAAAACAGTTACGCTAAAATTTTGGCTCGGAAACGTTTATTTATCTTCAAAACTGCTGCGAACAAGTAAATATACCCCGATGAAAGTTCCCAAAACTATAGCTATAAAAATTATTGCATTAAGATATGTCATAACATAACTCATACTTCATCCCCCCTCCTATTTAAAGCATCAAACCTGACCCGGGCAAACCAGTTTCATCAAAGTTGAGGTTAGAAATAGCACCTGTCAAACGCACGGTTCCCCGGCTTTTGCGGGATCTTTCAAAAAAGTCCTGCCAATAATGCACTGGATTTTGGAAGTAAGGCCCTTAAGATACCGTCTATCTTTCTTGCTTTAGCCGGTTCAGCGGACAATCTGGCAGTGAAAACTATCATTAAGACCCTATCCTTAAGAACCTGTCCTTGCAATGAATTTCTTTTCTTTGAAATAATCCTGTGGAGAGATGGTTGATTTGATATTGTCCGGCATTATTCTTTTTTGTTTAGCATATATTTCTTCATATTTTTCAGTATTCCTTGCACAAATCTTATTAAATTGATTAGAACATGAATATATTGCTTCTCTTGCCACTTTAATACTTTACAATATACGGCGCCCTGGATGCTTATTGTTGAAAATGTATAGTTTATCTTAAACAAGGATGGTGGCTCATTATGAGTGTTAGCAAGGTGTCATCTCAAATAACATTCCTGTATTTTGATGATTTTTCTGCTGCTTGTTCCTTTTTCGAAAAAGTCCTTGAGCTGGAAATAGCGCTGGACGTAAGATGGGCGCGGGTATTTAGAACCGGCATAGGGGAAATCAAGGCTTTAAAAGATATAGGACTAAAGTCTTTTTTGATCAATGGGCCTGAAGGTTATGTTTTTGAGGTTCAAGAATTTTTAAAACCGGAGTTAAGGGAGTTATTTTTATTTATATATGCTACCGGGTTGAAGATGTTTTTATATAAACCGATAAGGGTTTTCAGGGAACCATGATCCCCGAAAACCCTTTTTTTATACTGGTGCGCCCGGCAGGATTCGAACCTGCGACCTGCTGATTCGAAGTCAGTTACTCTATCCGGGCTGAGCTACGGGCGCATATGGTAATATGCCGGATATGTCCATTTAAGCATACCCGGCAAACATGGTCAAGGGCATTGGCATCGCTGATTCGGGTGTTCTTGAATAAGGCTTACACCCAGCCCCGCTTTTTAACCGAAGCCTCGATTTTCAACAGGGCATTAATCCAGGCCGCCATGCGTAAAGAAACTTTTTTATCTGCAGCTGTGGCCAGCATCTGATGATAAGCCCTTGTAATCCAGTCCTTTAGCTGGCTCCTGACTCTCGCGATATCCCAGTATTCGTCGGTAAGGCCCTGGATTCGCTCAAAGTGGCAAACAATCGCCCCTCCGACATTGGAGGCTACATCAGGGATCACCGGAATATTTTTAGCCCTGAGTTCTTCTTCTGCCTCCGGAGTTACCGGGCCGTTGGCTGCTTCAATGATCATTTTAGCTTTGATCCGCGAAGCGTTATCTTCATTTATTACACTCTGCACGGCAGCCGGGATCAGAACATCGACTTCCTGTTCCAGTAAATCATCATTGGAAACAGGTTCAGTACCCGGAAAATCAACCACCGAACCTGTTTTACTGAGATGTTCATTCAATTTTATGCAATCTATACCGTTGGCTGAAAATATTCCACCATAGACATCGCTGACAGCAATTACTTTATAGCCGTTTTCTGTGAGGTATTTAGCCAGAATCGAACCTACTTTACCGAATCCCTGCACTGCAACGCTGCAGTTTTTTTCAAAGCCAAAATCTTTCACCGCCTGCTCAAAAACAAAGTAAACCCCAAGCCCGGTAGCTTCATCAGTTCCAAGAGTACCGCTCACCGCGGTCGGTTTGTCGTTAACCGCTGCCGGGCTGTGAAATCCGATAATCGACTCGTATTCGTCAAGCATCCAACCCTGGGTCTTTTCGCTGGTGCCTATATCTGCACCGGGCACATCAACCCAGGCTCCCTTCATGGGTAAGTGGCGCATGTAATTTCGAGAAAGCCTCTCCAATTCCCACTCGCTCAAATCTTCAGGGTTAACTACAATACCCCCTTTACCGCCACCGGCGGGAATCCCGCCTACACTATGCTTGATGGTCATCCACAGCGCCAAGGCCTTCAACTCATCCAGGGTCAGGTTTTCGGTAAACCTTGTCCCATCTTTAAAACCGCCCAAAGCATCACACCAGTGGACCCGGTAAGCAGTAAATATCCGCACCTCGCCGTTGTCCATACGCATCGGAAAGGTAAATTCCATGGTCCGCTTCGGTGTGCTTAGGAGTTCGATCACTTTTGGATCAAGACCGGCCAAGCCGGCTGCCTGGCGCAGGGAATACAGGGCGGTGCTGAGTGGATTCGCACTCATAATAACCAATCCCTTCTTAAGTAATTTAAACAGGTCATAATCTGTTTGACTCTATAAACTGTTATTATTTTTTTTCAAATTGCCTTTTACCCCTCCCCTCCCCGTCTTAACGGGGAGGGGAGGGTGCATGGGCGCCGTAATAAGTGTCTTCGAATAAACTTCTATACAGGCCTGGGAACAGACAGATCGTCTCCGCCATCTTTTAAGACCAGGCCTAAGCCGGATCGTTCCACCCATTCGATACAGATCTGGGCAATTTTTACCCGGTGGGCGGCAAGGTGGTTGAGTAATCCGTCGTCCACCCAGGCGTTGTACATCTCGGCCTCGGACCGGCCTGGTTCGATCTTGAAATATACCGGGGCGCTGATTCGGGCAATATCCGGACATTCGTGGAAACGCTGGAATCCACCCATCGATTCGACCAGGCTGACATAAATGTCCAGGGGCAGTTTTACTGTGCTTCTGATCGAGGCCAACATGGGTAAAGTCAGGTCACCAAGCGGATTAAAGCTGTCGGCGCCCAGATCCTCAAGCAGTTTCCCGCCGTGGGGACTGCCATGGCCGGCAAAAACCGATACTTTGAACTTCACATCATCCGAGAAAACTCCGTCTGCCCTCATTTGCGTGACCAGGGCCAATAAGCCTTCATCGGGTATCAGAAAACCGCGGATGCCGGCTTCCAGGCAGCGGTCAAACTCCTTTAACCACTCATATACTTTGTCGCTGCCTCTGAGCCGCATGCCGGAGACATACCCTTCTGAAGTTGTATACTGGCGGCCGCTATCCCAGCCCCTGCTTGGTATCGGATTAATGATCACTTCATATTTATTATCTGCGGCAAACCGGGCATACTCTTCCAGTTCCTTTTTATCCATCAGAGCCGCTCCTCTCACCGTTGAAATAACCCGGTGGACAGGAACTTTTCTTTTTTCTGCTTCTCTGGTCATGATTTCCAGGTTAGAAATATTTTCCATACCGGCAATCTCAATCCGGTAATGCGAACCATCGGGAAAGGTAAACTGCGATGTGGGTAAATCATAGCGATCCCGCAAAGGAAAAGCGGTTTTTTCCTGAATATACTTTTCAATCTTTTCGAAAGACATTGCAAACAACCTCCACCATATATTATTTAATAATCCAACCCTGCAATAAAGAGTTACTTATAGTTATTCAGCCGCTGCGCCAGAGGAACGGTACCGTCGACTCCCCGAAGGTAATAAGAGATAACTTCTGTGGGAAAAATGTCCCGGTTAAATTCCACTACGCTTCAGAAGCGCCCCAAAAGTCCCCTTTACTGCCTTTACTTGCTGCTTTTCATTGTTCTACTAACATAAAAATTTGCCACTGGGTTTTAGCTGTATTCATCAAACAGCTTTTGGAAATCTTCCATACTGTCTTTACGCGGATAAACATAATCGTCAGTCGGAAATTCTTCGTTTTTAACTTCTGAAATGTACTGTTTGAAAGCATTAACACTTGTTTCAGCAATATTGGCATATACCTTGACAAATTTCGGTGTAAAGGCCTGGAATTGTCCAAGCATATCCCCGCAAATCAAAAGCTGACCGTCGCAGTATACTCCGGCGCCGATCGAGTAAACGGGGATGTCAAGTTTACGGGTCAAAAATTCGGTCAGTTCGGGCGCAACTGCTTCAACGAGAATAGAAAAAGCTCCCGCTTCCTGGACAGCCAGGGCATCTTCAATCAAACTACGGGCAGTTTTTACATCCCGACCGGTAGCCCTGAAACCGCCCAGCTGACCGGCGCTTTGCGGAGTCAGCCCGATGTGACCCATGACCAGGATGCCGGCATTGTTGATGGCCCGGATCCGGCTGGCTACCCGGACGCCTCCCTCCAGCTTGATGCAATCCATATCGGCTTCTTTTAAGAAACGAACCGCATTTTTTACCGCATCTTCGTCACTTGTCTGGTAAGAACCAAAAGGCATGTCCCCGACAATCCATGTCTTGGGCGCACCGCGGCGGACTGCCCGGCTGTGGGAGAGGCAATCTTCCATGGTTACAGGAATAGTATCCTTGTAACCGAGAATAACCATCCCCAAAGAATCTCCGACCAGGATCATATCCATCCCGGCCTGTTCGGCAAACATCGCCGTCGGAAAATCGTAAGCGGTAACCCAGGCCACTTTGTCATTTTCTTTTTTCATCCTGATGAAATCTAAAACACTCTTTTTAGACAAGGTTAATTCTCCTTTCGCATAATAATATAGTTACAATACAGTTACATTTAAGTCTGGACAAAAACCGGACCGGTGCAGGTCCAAGCTTATTTCAGATAAGCATCACCGAATTTCTATTTTATCTCTTCCCTATCTCTTCCTTATCTCTTCATTCTTCTTCATCCTTCAACTTCTTCATCCTTCAAGAAAAAGTTCCAGTGGGTAGTCATAAACCGATTCATAACCCCCGGGAATAACCCGCACACTGGCATCCAATTCAAAACCAACTTCATCGTACCAGATTCCAGGGATCAGGTGCAGCATCATGTTCGGCTGCAACACAGTTTTATCTCCCGGCCTGATACTTATAGTGTGTTCGCCCCAGTCCGGCGGATAATTGAGCCCGAAAGAATAGCCGATCCGCGATTCCTTGACCACCGTGGAATGGGCAATTCCCTGCCGCCAGGCCGCTTCCACTTCTTCAACGATTACTCCCGGTTTTATGGTTTCAAGTGCCTTGTTGAGCCCTTCCAGCACGACCGAGGCGGTATCATTGAGAAGTTTAGGCGGTTTTTTCCCTAAAAAAAGCGTCCGGGCAATCGGGGCATGGTAACGCCTGTAGGCTCCGCTGAGCTCAAGTAAAACTGCTTCACCTTCCTGGTAAATCTTTTCCGTCCAGGTCAGGTGTGGGGTTTTGGTCGCCTCCCCGGCCATCATCAGGGGAACGATCGCCGGGTAATCCCCGGCATATTGAGCGGTGCCGGCATATTGAGCGTAAGCAACAGCTGCTGCTGCATCGCATTCGCGAACGCCAACTTTAATAGCTTTCCGGGCGGCATCCATTACTTTTTCTGAGATTTTTCCGGCCCGCTTGATGAATTCAACTTCTGCGTCTGATTTAACTACCCTGACCCAGTTAACCAGGGTATTGGCATCGCTAAACCTGGCCCCGGGAAGAGAACTTTCCAGGGAGGTAAAGGCGTGATGAGTAAAGTAGAATTGATCCATTTCCACCCCGATTACGCTTTTCTCCCAACCCTTTTCCTTGATCACACCAGCCACAAATTGCATCGGGTGCTTGATCGTCGATTGCACGTAATCATCGGCATATTCACGGATGTTTTCTTCAGATAAAAATGTAGTCAAACGGGCTCCGTTGGCATCCATGCCGCGGCCCAGCCACATCGGTTCTTCCTGTTCCTGGTGCACAAGCACACACTGGTGCACGTAAAAGCTCCAGCCATCGTAACCGGTCAGGTAATTCATATTGGCCGGCTGAGAAATTATCAGCAGATCAATACCCTTGTCGGTCATTTTTTGCTTGGTTTTTTTGATCCTTTCCTGATATTCCCCGGTTGAAAATACACTTGACATACGCAGTCCTCCTTGTTTTACCCGCTACCTGGCAGGCCCTCAAGCTGTTATATTTAAGCCTGCCTTCAACAATTTATTTATATTAACGGCAGTTTAACCGGTTATCCAGGCAAACCTTTGTAAAAATGAAGCTAAAACCTGATTTTTTGCTCATATAAAAAAACCGTACTACATAAAACCGTTGAAACGCTGCTTCACCACTGCGTTATATACATAATTGATCATAGTAACATAATCAAACACCGGCAGACCGGTAGCCTGCTGTATTACCGCCCCGTAGGGCGGAAGGACACTGCATTCAAGTAGTAGCAACCTGATTTCAGGAACATTTTCCACCATTTTCTGAACCGTTGAAACTGCTTCATTTTCAACTTGTTCCCTGTCCAACTCGCCGTTTTCTTCAATAAATGCAGACCGAAAATAAGGGCTGTTCTCCAGCCCACCAATAACAAGCCTGTCGGGGAAATCCGCTCCGCAAAGGCGTAACACTTCGCTGTTAAGTGAACCGGCATTGGCTGTGAGAATACCGATCTTTTCTTTTTTCCCAATCAAATGGTTCATAAAAGGAACCTGCAGAAGGCTGGACATAAAAACTGGCAGGCCCACCCTTTCGGCCAGTTCGTGCTGGTATAAAGCCATAAAACCGCAGTCACCGCTTATCGCCCTAACCCCGTTTTTCTTTAACTCCCGGGCCGCTTCAATTACATCATCCAAAAGCGTCAGGTCATGATTAAAGATGCGCTCCACACTCAAACCTGGCACCCGCTGAAAACGGACCGGGAAGCTGAAAGTGGAAGCATTGGCAACGTCACCGGGAATAAAAGGAGCACAGCTGTCCAATAGCAGTATGCCGATCGCCTCGCCGTAACTAACCTGACCCGGTTTAGCCCGGTAGCGCAAGATTAAACCTCCCCAAACCCTGATAATCACTTAATTAATTCTTACAATAAAGCGGTAGCCGGCAAAAACAGCGCTATTTGCGGAAAGGCCACCAGGATCACGGTAACCAGGATAAGAATTACTATAAAAGGCGGTGTGTGGCCGATCACTTCCAGGTAAGGCCGCCTGAAGATAAGCTGGGCCGTAAATATATCACAGCCAAAAGGCGGAGTTGCTGATCCGATAGCCGCCTGCAGAGTAACCAGGACACCAAGCAAAACCGGGTCCACACCGGCCTGAATTACATAGGGGGCAAAAACAGGGCTTAGCACATAGATAGCTACAATCGGATCGACAAACATGCAGGCTACAAAATAAGATACGACAATAATCATGACCACGGTTATATATGAAGGATCGACTCCAAACATTGGACCAAGCACTTGCTGCGGTATACGCAGGAAACTTAACATCCAGGAAAGCCCCTGCCCGGCGCCCACCAAAATAAATACAACACCGGTAATTACCCCGGTTTGTAAAAAGCTATCAACCAACCTGTTTATTGTAAGAGAGCGGTAAACCACCAGTTCCAAAAAGAGAGCATAGGCCACCGCGGCAGCCGCCGCCTCGGTTGGGCTGAAAATGCCGCCGTAGATTCCGCCGACAATAATCGCCGGAAAACCAACTACGGGAAGACCGTCTTTAATGGCCGCGGCCCGCTGGCTCCAATTTGCCTTGGGAAGCTGGCCAAGTTTTTTATACCTGGAATAAAAAATACTGTATATAGAAAACAAGAAAAAAATGAGCAACCCGGGACCGATTCCGGCCAGAAAAAGCTCACCGATCGAAGTGCCGGTTACCACGCCGTAAACGATAAAGCCAATACTGGGAGGAATTAAAAAAGCAATGTCACTGGAATTGATGATCAGGCCAAGGGTAAAAGAACTGGGGTAACCGGCCTGCAAAAGCATCGGTCGCATGGTGCCGCCGATTGCAGCCACTGTAGCCTGGGTAGAACCTGAAACCGCACCAAAAAGGGTACAGCTGGCGTTTGTGGTAATCGGCAGTCCGCCGGGGATATGCCCGACAAAAGATTTAACCATATCAATCAGCTTCCCCGCCGCCTGGCCGGAGGTAATGATCGACGCTCCGAGAATAAACATGGGCACTGCCACCAGGGCCGGGGGCTTTATACCGGAAACCACCTGCTGAACTAAAACATGCATATTAAAACCGGGCATATAAATCCAGAAATAAAGGATCAATGAACCCAGGATTACAACCATAAATGGAAAACCTAGCAGTAACTTCGTCAACATACTCATGCCTAAAAATAGCAACTATATCTCACCACCTTCCACAAATGATGCTTACCCTTCTGCCTCATATTCACTCTGCTGTTCCGGGGAGAGCCAGACATCTTTTTCAATAATATTTTTTATGATCGTGCGTATATATTGAATTCCGGCTGAAAAAAAGCCGATAACGACAATAACCACAATTATCCAGTACGGAATACGCAAAGAAGAAGTGACCTGCATCGTTAACCGGGCCGTTACCACGTATTCATAAGCATAGTAGGCCATTAAAAACATAAAAAATGCGCTGTAACCGGCAATTATGAACAACATGATCTTTTGCCATTTCGGGTTGAGCGCATCAAAAATAGCTCCCATGCGAATATGCCTTGCTTTGCGAACTGCATAACTCAAGCCCACAAAAGTGATAAAAATTACCAGGATCATCGATACTTCTTCGGCATAATATATGCTTCTGAAAAAATTTCTGGCAATTACATTGGCGATTAACAGGGCGGCAAGCAGAAAAACTCCTAAACTTAATACCAACACCTCGAACCAGTCCACAATTTTGCCGACTATCCTAAAAATTGAGTTCATATAGCTTAACCTCACTTTTTAAAAAGCCCTGCAGCGGTATTTTCTCCGCTGCAGGGCATGTGCTCTCGGTTAATGTTAATCTATATCCAGTTCTTGTTTGGCCTGCTCAATATCGCTGACCAGCGCATCGTAAATAGCTTCTGCGTTTGGTCCGCCATACTCAAAGAATTTCTCGTGAGCTTCCATTGCTTTTTCTTTAAACCCTTCCTGCTCTTCACCGGTAACCTCGATTATTTCAATCTCAGGCCGATCTTCCAACATGGCATTGAGGTCCGATTCATGCCGGTCGTTAATCCAGTCTGCTGCGGGTAAAATGGCCTGAGCCCACCATTCCCGGTGCTCCTGCTGCACTTCTTCGGGCAGACTATCAAAGAATACCATGTTTATGGTCGGGATACCGACAAACACCTCGGCATAAATTTGGGTAAAGTAATCCTGTTCCTGGTAAAAATCCATACTCTTGATCGCAAACAGCGGGTTTACCTGGCCGTCAATAAGCCCGGTTTGTAAGCCACTGTATACTTCTCCGTAATCCATCGGGGTGGGAGAAGCGCCAAGAGCCAGGTACTGTTCGTTAAGCATATCAGAAGCCATAATCCGCACATCATAGCCCTGCATATCCTCTACTGTTTCGATTGGTTCATTCGCTGTCATCCACTGCCAACCTTCAAACATGATGCTTAAGGGAACCAGGCCTTCACGGCGATAGCTCTCTTCGAGAATGTCCATCGTTTCTCCGTTCCTGACTACCCACTCCATAACTTCCCAGGGCCGTTCTTCCGGCCACATGTAGTGCAGGCCAAATACCATAGCCTCGGGAACAAAAGCGCCAATCCAGGCAAAGTCGGAGAAAACATATTCCACTACGCCCAGCTGAGCCAGCTCGTTAATATCACGAAGGTCGCCGAGAGTTCCCATCGGATAAACATCCAGCTGGAATTTACCGTCAGACCAATCATACATGTGCTCGGAAAAATTCTCCGCCCACACAGTCATGAAATCGCCTTCGATTTCTTCAGAAGCGAGCCTGGCTTCTATAACCTCATCGAGAACAGGTTCATCTACCTCTACCTCATCATCGGGAACTGCTTCTTCCGGCTCTTCTTCTTCCACCGGTGCCTCTTCACAGCCTGCCGCCATTACAAGTCCGGCAGCCAGAATGGTAACCAGTATCAACAACATCCAAAGCTTATTTTTGCTTATCATTTACATACCCCCAAATAATTAAAATACAATCAACATCTAGCGTCAAGCTACCTTTCAATAGATAGTTTTGCTTTTTAACACCTCCTCATCATTGAAAAACCTCAGCGCGAACCGGACAAACATCTCTACCCCCAGCGGTAAACTGTCTTCATCAATATTAAAACGAGGATTGTGATGGGAATAATCGCTTTCTTTTTCTTTATTACCGGTTCCTAAAAATGTAAACACACCGGGAACACGGGCGGAAAACTCAGAAAAGTCCTCACTCGGCATACAGGCCAGGTCTGAAACCAATCCCTCACTGCCGAGCATTTCCCGGGTAACTGCAGCAGCAAGGCGGGCCATAAAGGGATCGTTAATCAGTGGTATATTTTCCCGGTACCACTCTACTTTGCAGCTGCAGCCATGGACTGCAGTTACCTTCTCGGCAAGCTGTTTTAAACGCTGCATCGGATTTTCATCCTCATGGTCGGCATAAAGAGTGCGCACAGATCCTTCCAGTATAACGGTATCGGGAATTATATTCGCCCTGGTTCCCCCAGAGATGCGGCCAAAGATAATTGCTGTAGGTTTCCCCGGACTAATTTCCCTGGTTTGTATTCGTTGCGCCGTCTGGATGATATCCGCTGCGGCAATCACTGGATCTATCGCTGTCTCCGGATAACCGGTGTGTCCACCCTTACCCTGGACAGTAATTTTAAAAACCTCCAGGCCGCCCATGACCGCGCCCGAGCAAACCCCTATTTTGCCGGTCACTAAGGGGGCCCAGATGTGCAGTCCCATCGCTGCATCCACAGTCGGATTTTGCAGCACTCCTTCTTCAATCATGCTCAGCGCCCCGGCAACTTCCTCGTTAGGCTGAAAGACCAGCTTAATACTGCCTGCCAACTCATTACTTATACCCTTCAGCACCCTTGCTGCCCCGAGCAACATGGCCATATGAGCATCGTGTCCACAGGCATGCATAACTCCGGGACACCCTGAGCAGTAAGAAAGATCGTTTGCTTCCTCAACCGGAAGGGCATCCATGTCGGCTCGCAGCAGCAAAACCGGATTTGAATTTTCTCCTTCAATCATACCGACTACGCCTGTTTCAGCCATTCTCTTTGTTGCGATCCCGAGTTCGTGTAGATATTCTTCAATTATTCCCGCTGTGCGATGCTCCGCAAACCCCAGCTCGGGATTAGCGTGAAAATCCCGCCTTAGACTGATCACTTCATCAATTACCGAGTTTACAGCTCGTTTTATTGTATCCATATTCTGGTCTCTTTCTTAATATACTTTAAAGGCCTAAAAATTGCTATTTTTTTCTAGTGCCTTGAAATATTCGCGAATAATTTATAATCTCCTGCATGATTCTAAAAAAATTTTACAATAAAATACTGTGTTCCTATTATCAGAACTAAAAATTATTAAATAAAAAACCCTTTACAACCAGGCCTTCATTTTCACAAACGTTATTAAACTTTTTCCCTAACAGCTTCGGCATTTCAACTGCCAATTTTTTTAATTACTGTTGTTACTAGAACCAAAGAAAACAGACAGCTGGCTGCAGGCTTGCTTTAAACCTTCCCTGCAGATCATGATTTTATTTTGATCCATTCGAAACGAAGGGCCGCTAATGCTGATGGCGGCAATAATTTCATTACTGTAATTATATACTGGCATGGCGATACAGGTTAAACCGACAGAAAGCTCCTCCCGATCAAATGCGTAACCCTGCTTGCACACCTGCGCTAACTGCTTTTTTAACTCCGCCAGGCTGGAAACCGTGTTATTGGTATACTTTTCCAAAGACTTTCGGGCAAATAATTTTTCCAGTTCTTCTTCACCTAACCCAGAAATAAGAGCTTTACCCAGGGCAGTAGCATGTACCGGTTCCTGTTCTCCCAGGTAAGGTCCTGTCTTAAAAAGAACCTTTTGGGGATCTGCCTTGGCTACAATGGCCACTTTATCATAAATCCTGATCCCCAGGTTGACCGTCTCTTCGTACTTTTCGCAAAGATCCCAAAGTACTTTCAGCTCAACATTATTAAGGTTACGCTGGCGGGGAACAATGCTTCCTACTTCAAAAAATTTCCATCCGAGGCGGTACTTTTTGTTGTCACTGCCCTGCTCAACATAACCGTGGGCTAAAAGAGTATTCAGGATACGGTGAACGGTGCTTTTGCCCATATTTAGTTTTTGGCTGATATCTTTAATCCTTACTCCGTCATTTGGCCCCTCCTTCATAATATTGATAATCTGAAGTGTTTTTTCGAGGGTTAACACCGGGTACTTTGTAGCATTATTTAGTTGCTTCACTTTTAACAATACACTCCTTTTTCTTGAGTCAGAATCTTATCGGAGCACGGTAAGTTGAGAATTTTTTGCCCGAACCGCACATGGTTAATACTATACTTTTCACCCCCGACCATCCCCACTCAAGGGTAGGAGGGTTTATAAGGCCGGGTACACTTTCACCCCTTTCCCCTTCAAAGCAGACAGCCGTGGCGAGAAGCGCGCTTGCATCCACTATTGTTGGAGCCCGGCGAAATGGCCGTATACTCTAATCATACCGGTAAGATCTTTTCCGGCCTGGCTGAAATGTATTATATCTTACAGAATAGGAAATGCATACCTGTTTGGAATACTTCTATCAGCGCTAATCGTTAAAAAGAATCGTGGACTGGATCCCGTGATCATCGGTAAGCTGATCTATATTCAGCTGCCCGGGATCAATGCTTTGTATATATTGATCACTAAAATATGTGACCTTAAAACAATTATCCCCCTGCTCTTCCACTGTTCTGACAAAAGCTAACTTTAATTCTTTTTCCTGCCCGGTCATTACCGGAAAACCAAAATAGCTGTTGGTGTGCTTTAATTCACCTTTTATCCCGTTATAGTTCCGGACAAATTCAAGATGATTTTTTATTCTTTTTAGGTTATAGTTGTTTAGCACATGCGGATCTCCGGTAATTCTTTTTTTAACCGGTTCAAAAAAACCGGGGTCTATTTCACAGCCAGTGCTATTTCTTCCGGCAGCCATAGCCGCCATGGCTGTCGTTCCGGTGCCGATAAAAGGATCAAGTACCGTATCTCCAAAGACTGAATACATGTTGATCAGCCTAAAGGGCAGCTCTAAAGGAAAAGCTCCGCTCCTGTTGCGTAATTGACAATTGTTCGTTTCCTGCCTGGCTCCCTTGAAATCCCAAAGATCGGAGAACCAAAGGTTCCTTTCTTCCCAGAAGAAACTGCTCAGCATCCGCTTATGCTTCTCTTCAGCCGTTGAAAACTTTCGTTTGGGACCTTTTCTGAAAATCAGTATATATTCATGTTCAAGAGTTACGTAAGCACCCGCCGGCAGCATGCCCGAACCCATAAATTTATTGGGAGCGTTGGTCTGTTTACGCCACAAAATAAGGGGCAGGACATCAAAGCCAAGCTCAAAAAACCTGTTTTGTATGCGGGAATGGTTGGCAAATAATTGAAAACGATTGTTGATAGTACGCGTGGCATCGCCAATATTTATACAGGCCACTGCACCGACTTTCATCACGCGATATAATTCACACCAGACCTCATCCAGAATTGCATGCATTGATTGAAATGCTTTTCCATAGCTACCGTTTTTAAGATAAATGCCGGCATCAGGATTCATTTTCGTAAATTGATCATCCCACATCTCTATCATCGGGTAAGGTGGTGAAGTGACAACCAGATCAATGCTTTGATCATCTAAAGCGCCGATTCTTCTCGAATCTTCGAATATTATATTGTGAGTTGTCTGCAACTTTAACACCTCATTTTAATCCATATAGCAGGTATTTTTTACCACAATGCATTTAGTAGCAGGCAATCGCTTCTATTTCCACATCAGCGCCCCTGGGCAAGCCCGAGACTTCAATGCAAGCCCTGGCCGGATATTCTCCTGTAAAAAAAGAAGCATAAACTTCATTAACCAGGTTAAAATCATTCAAATCACTGACATATATAGTTGTTTTTGCGATACTTTTATCAGACAACTTTGCCGCTTCAAGGAGGGCAAGAACATTTTTCATACATTGCTTTGCCTGCGCCCCTGCGTCCCCTTTGACCATTTCGCCCGTGGCCGGGTCAAGAGGCAGTTGTCCAGAAATAAAGAGCAGGTTTCCTGCTTTAACTGCCTGGTTGTAAGGGCCAACCGCTTCAGGTGCTGTTTTTGTAGAATAAAATTCCAAAGTCATTATTAAACCTCCGATTTAACTAATTTTCATTTCAATACTCAGTTTGCGCCATCCCACGCAAAGCTCAATCTAGTTTTCGAATTTCTAACTGGCTGCGCTTAGCATTTTCTTCAGACACTTCACCTCTAAACCCCTGTGCCGTATCCTGGTAGCTTAAAACAGTGCCACCCACTTTGACTTGATAATCCTGCGGATCGGCCGTGTCAAGAATAACAATAACGGTCTTATTGCCGGGTGTTAATCCTTCGGCAACTATGAACTCTTTAATTAAACCCGGTGCAGCATCCGGTATGTCTGGAAATTCCTCTATTAATCCCAGAGACTTCTGCATGATTAAAGTTACGTCCTGGACATTGATAACGTCGTCGCTGTTGACATCTGCAAATATAATTTCCTTTTCACTTAAGGATTCAAGGCTTAGAACATGCCGCATCACCATGGCCACATCCTGGACATTGATTTTTCCATCACTATTAACATCCCCATACATCGCTGCCGACACAGGTGATATCAGGCAATAGATAAAAAGCAAGCCAAATAACAAGGCCGGGGTTAATCTTGCCCAAATTCTTTTGCTGAAAATATAACCCATATTAATTACCACCCACCTTCTTTACGGATTCGTCTTATAAGCGCCCCGATTTCAAGACAGCCGGAGGGTAAAATTAAGTCCGGAATTAAAATCATTCGGCAACAAACACAAAAAACCTTTTTATAGAAAACACGCCGGTTTCATTTAAACCAAACTCCTGGGAAAATGCTTCAGCCCATATGCTTCGTTTTAAAGAGATATCTCTAAATGCTACTGAATTTTTTCCGCACTTGTGTTAATCTTATATCAGTTAAATAACTACTGGGGGCAAATACTGGTATATGAATACTCTGAAGCAGATAATGTATCGGTGTACTGGATGAAAAACAATCACAAAGAAGCTGGAAACCCAAAAAACTGGATCCTATTACTAATCATCTCTACGGCATATATTGCCGTATTTGCCAATGTACAGGGATTTAAAGCCCTGCTGCCTCTGGTCCAGGAAGAATTCCTCGTCAGCAGAGCCCAGGTTGGTCTTTACACCAGTTTCTACTTTTTAAGCGCTGTGTTCATTGCTGTTTTCAGCGGACGAATTGCTGATTACCTGGGAACAAAAAGGGGACTGGTCCTCGGGGTGGGAGTAGTAGCTTTTATGATCCTGCTCCATTCCTTCTCCCCTTTATTCGGGATCATCCTTGTGCTTGCTTTCTTTACTGGGACCGCATTCAGTGTTATTACACCCTCGGTCAACAAGGGAGTAATAGAACTGTCTGAACCATCGAAAAGAAGCTTTTCGATGGGCATTGTTCATGGCGGAGGAGGCCTTGGAGGCGTTTTAGGCGCTGTCATGCTTCCTTTCTTGGGTGAAATGTTGGGCTGGCGCACAGCCCTGATCTTCGGCAGCGTTTTTGCCGCTATGGTCACTTTTTTTATCCTAAAATTCTATCAGCCTCCGGAGATCCGGGAGGAAAAAGCGACTGCCTCCCCTGAAATCAAAACTGGTTCCCTGAAAGAAGATCTGTTAGCGCTGATCAAAAACCGTTACCTTTTGAGCGTATTCACTATGGGCATCGTTTTCGGCATGAGTATTTCTTCTGTGACCGGACATTTCCCGCTCTACCTGACCAGGGATTTGGGCACCTCTGCTGCATTTGCCGGTTTGGGCCTGGGCACTTTCCATATCGGGGGAGTAGCCGGCCAGCCTGTCTGGGGGCTGATCAATGAAAGAGTATTTCATGGTGACAGGCGCAAAGGACTTTTTCTGCTCGGAATGCTTATTTCCGCACTGGCCCTCTTTTTCGGCCTCGTTGTGAGCAGGTTTTATTTCCCTCCCTACGCCATCCTGAGCTTTTCTTTTTTGTTTGGCTTTTGCACCATGGGGGTAATTGCTATTTATTTCACGGCGGTCAGCGAGCTGGTTTCAAAAGAGTATATCGGCGTAGTAACCGGCCTGGCTCTTATTTTCCCCCGCACCAGCACGGTAATCACCCCGCCCATATTCGGCCTGATCGCTGATCTCAGCGATGCGTATGCCAACAGCTGGATTATCCTGGGCATAATAGTGCTGATCTTTTCAGTTGGTTTCTTTTATTTTAGCGGCAGGTACTCCACTATCTCGTGATGAGGTGATTAGGGCTTGGATAACTCCAATGTATTTTACCGTTCATTAGAAAAAGATTATCCGGTTATCGCAAAAGGTGAGGGAGTTTTTGTTTGGGATTGTAACGGAAAAAGATATCTGGATGGGGCCTCCGGTTGTGTGGTAACAAATATTGGTTACGGAGTCACCTCCGTGGCCGAGGCCTTGTATCAGGAAGCAAAACAGACCTGTTTTGCCCACGGCACGATGTTTACCAGCCGGCCGCAGGAAGAGCTGGCCCGCCTGATAACAGAATCTGCCCCTCCCGGTTTGGACTATGCATATCTTGTTTCCGGTGGAACAGAAGCCAATGAAACAGCTTTCAGCATCGCGATTCAATATCACCGCCAAAAAGGTAATCAAAACAAGTGGAAATTTATCGGACGTCACCTCAGTTATCACGGCAGTTCTATTGCCACCCTTTCTGCTGCCGGCAATGTTCAAAGACGAAGCCTCTATTCGCCACTGGTTATGCCTTTCCCCCTGGTTCCGGCTCCGCACTGTTACCGCTGTTACCGGGATTCAACTTATCCAGACTGCAACGTAAGTTGTGCCCGGGAATTGGAAAAAACTATCCTTGCCGAAGGTCCCGAAAATATCGCTGCTTTCATCCTTGAGCCGGTAATCGGGACTTCAGCAGCAGCCAGTGTACCCCCACCGGAATATCTTTCCTTAGTTCGTCAAATCTGCGATCGCTATGATGTACTCATGATTGCCGATGAAGTGCTCTGCGGTTATGGAAGAAGCGGCCGCTACCTGGCCATGGACCACTGGAATGTCAGCGCTGATATTGTTACCCTGGGGAAGGGTCTTGGTGGAGGCTACGCCCCTATTGGCGCAGTAATGTTACAGGAAATGATTTTCAATGTCTTCAAAAATAACTCTGGCATGTTTATCCACGGCTATACCTACCAGGGCAACCCTGTAAGTTGCGCTGCCGGTGTGGCTGTAAACCGCTACCTGCGGGAAAATAATTTATTCCAGCAGGTTCAAGAGAAAGGTAATTATTTAAAAGATGCGTTAATTGAAATCGCAAATAAAAGCCCAATAATTGGAGATGTTCGGGGAATAGGCCTGCTTTTAGGACTTGAACTGGTAAAAGACAGTGAAACCAAGGAGTCGTATTCTCCTGTTGTCGCCCTGGCCGAGAGGGCGCGAGAGACAGCTATGGATAAAGGTCTACTGCTTTATACTGGTGTAGGAAGAACAGCTGATATAACCCCACGAGATTACCTGATTATTGCTCCGCCATTTATTATTAAAAAAAATGAGATGGATTTATTGATTCAAATCCTGGATCGCACTTTAGACAAGGTTAGTAAAGAAGTAAGCTGACCGCTTTAGCAAAGAAAGCTACTTGAATCCAATAGTAACAAACCATAATGCCTGAAACCGATTGCAGAGATGTAGAGGTAACCGGCGAGGTCAAAAACCCGGCAACAATTGTCAACCGTAAATATTTTAGGATCTACGGCGGGAATCCTCGGGGTCTATCGGCCCCGGGATGAAAGCCGGAAAAAAGACTATAGTATGTAAAACTAAAATATCCAAGGTCTTATGGCCATGTTAATTGTTAATATAATTTAACAATTACATAGAAGGAAATATTCTGGTTTAGTAGAAAAGAATGATAGCAGGGAGGTGGTTATATAAACAATAATGGAAAAAGGTTTACTTTTTTTGATTATAAATGAGGAGGTTCAAAAATGAATACTAGAAAAGTTTTAAGCCTGTTTTTGGTAGTGTTTTTTGTTTTAGGTTTAATGATGGTGGTCGGCTGTGAGCCGGAAGAAGCTGTCGAACCTGATCCTGAAGAGCCTGATGGCCCACAGCGCTGGACCATAGCTTCCGGTTGGGTGGCCGGTGTTTACTATCCCGTTTCCGGAGCGATGTCCCGTGTTGCTTACGAAGAAATGGATAATCTCAGCTTGACGGCAGAATCTTCCGGAGCTTCCGTGGCCAACGCCCGTTTGATTGGGACCAGGGATGCTGAGCTGGCAATCTTACAAAACGATATTGCCTACTATTCCCAACAAGGAATAGAAATGTTCGAAGGTGAGGCAGTACCTGAAATGAGGGGATTTTTTACTCTTTACCCTGAACACTGCCAGATCGTAGCCAGCGCTGATGCCGGAATCGAAAATCCTGGAGACCTGGCCGGTAAAGATGTCGCTGTCGGCCCCCTGGGCAGTGGAACAGAAGCTAATGCTGTGCAGATCCTTGAAGCTTACGATCTGACTTTTGATGATCTCGGTTCTGTAGAGCGTTTAACTGCCAGTGAAGCGGCCGACTTTTTAAGAGATGACCGTATAGACGCCGCTTTCTTCACCGTTGGCCTGGGCGCTGCAGCCATTGAAGAGGTAGCTATCATTAAAGATGTTGTAATTGTTGATATTGAAGACGACAAAATAGACTGGTTGATTGAAACCTACCCTTATTATTCTGAAGAAGTTATACCAGCTGAAACTTACAGCGGTGTACCGGAAGCTCAGACAGTAGCTGTTCTGGCCATGGTGGTCGGGCACGCTGATCTTCCAGAGGACCTGGCTTACGAATTTACCAGTGGTATCTTTGAAAATATCGATACGATCCACGGAGCCCACGAACGTGGCACTTTAATCACTTTGGATACCGCCCTGGACGGAATGCCTATTGAACTGCATCCAGGCGCTGAGAGGTACTTCCAGGAACAAGGCCTTGTTGATTAAAAACAGGGCTGGATAACTGTAAGGTGCAGGGCGCCCCATAAAATGCCCTGCACCTTTTGTCTAAAGAATTGTAAACTAGCGGGGTGAGTCCGTTTGCACAAAGACAGTGATAAGAATGGTCCAACTATTCCAGAAGAGCTGGAATCATTCACGGAAGAAGGTATGGCCAGGAAAGTTGGCGGCAAAGCCGGAATAATTATATTTGCAATTGGGGTCTTATGGGCATTCTTTCACCTTTATACTTCGGGAGCAGGACAGCTTACAGCAAGTTTGCAGCGTTCAGCTCACCTATCGGTCGCTCTGGCCTTGTGCTTTCTTTATTTTCCTTCAAGTAAAAAAACTGGCGAATTATTTTATAAACTTCCCTGGTACGATATCTTGTTGGCCCTGGTCAGTTTTGTTTCTGTGTTCTATGTTTTTGTTTTTTACGAAGACCTGGCCCACCGGATCGGCCATCCCACCACTATGGACATTGTCTTTGGTGGGATAGCCGTTATTATGATCCTGGAAACCGCCCGCCGTGCTTTTGGTTTTGTCCTGCCTGTGGTTACGATTGTTTTCCTTTCCTATACCTATCTCGGGCCTTATCTTCCAGAGCTTATTGCCCACCGCGGGTATGGCCTCAGACGGGTAATTGATCACCTTTATTTAACAGGGGAAGGGATATTTGGTATTCCGGTCGGCGTGGCTGCCTCTTTTGTTTTTGCCTTCGTCATGTTTGGTTGTTTTTTCCAGGCTTCGGGTGCAGGCGCCTACCTGGTAAATCTGGCTAATGCCATGCTGGGCAGAACCAGGGGAGGACCGGCCAAGGCCGCAGTTGTAGGAAGCGGTTTTATGGGCAGTATTGTTGGCAGTTCGGTGGCCAATACTGTGGTTACCGGTTCTATGACCATACCGATGATGAAACGGGCTGGTTACAAACCTGAAGTAGCGGCCGGCATCGAGACTGCGGCTTCCACCAATGGCCAATTTTTACCGCCCATTATGGGAGCAGCCGCTTTTATTATGGCTGAATTTACCGGTATCCCCTATTACCAGATTACCATTCATGCTGCTCTTCCTGCATTTATGAGTTACGTTGCTTTATTGATCATGGTTCATCTGGAAGCGGCAAAAACCGGGATTAAATCCTTGCCCCAGGCAGAAATTCCTCCGTTTATATCCACCTTTTTATCCGGGATTCATTTTTGGATACCCGTGGCTGTCCTTATTTACTACCTCCTGATCTTACGGGTAACTCCGTTGACTGCAGGCTTTTATGGTATTATGGCCATGCTTGCTGTCAGCCTGGCAGTCAAGCTTTTAGAAGCTTATAAGGAGATCCGGGCAGGGGTAGTGAAGGAACCATTAATCGCAATCCGGCAGCAACTTGTACGAATGGTCAAAGAGTTTCTCGATGGAATGGAAGGTTCAGCAAAAAGCATGGCCGGTATCGGTGTAGCCTGTGCCTGCGCAGGTCTTATTGTCGGGGTTATAAGCCTGACAGGCCTGGGTTTGAGGATGACAATTTTTTTCTCGGTTCTGGCCGGTGACAGTCTGTTTCTTTTGCTGGTAATCTCTGCTGTTATGTCTATTATTCTTGGTATGGGCCTTCCCACTACGGCGAAATATGTAATTATGGCCACCCTGGTCGCCCCGGCGGTTCTTATGATAGAACCGGATCTGCCGGTGGTTGGTATCCATCTATTCATTCTTTACTATGCCATTCTTGCTGACGACACTCCCCCTGTTGGAGTGGCTGCCTATTCTGCAGCAGCGGTAGCACGCTCGGAACCGATAAGATCGGGAATTCAAGGTTTTAAGGTAGACATGGCCGCTTTCTTGCTGCCCTTTATGTTTATCTATAATACTGAATTTCTGCTGATCGATACGACATGGTATAACGCCGTCATGATTTCAGCTACCTCCCTTTTCGGCATGTATTGTTTCAGCGCTGTTATTCAACGCTGGCTTTTAACAAAGCTAAAAATTTGGGAGCAAGCCTTTTTGCTGGCTATAGCCATATCCATGATCTGGCCCACAATTATAACCGATATTGTCGGGGTCAGCATATTCGCCCTTATTTTTATCCTTCAGAGAAGACGTAAAGCGTTCGAAGATGCCGGGATAGTTGCGCCCGCTGAAGCTTAAAAATAAAGGAATTAGTTGGCGATATAATGCGCTTTATAGAAAGAAAGAAAACACAGCCCGGAAAAGTGAAAGGGTGGCCATTTATCCTTTTACTATTACCGGCTGTGTTTATTTTATTATTTTTTTTCTATATAAAATCACTGGAGGATTCATGGCAGATGATCATAAAAGCGCCCCGTCTCGATCAAACCATCTATACTTTACCGGTAGAAAAAGATGATATTTTTAACCTCTCCTATGTCCACTCAGTCAGCAGGCAGAGAGTCGAAGGTACGTTTAAAATTACCGAAACTGGAATGATCAAGCCTTTAACAACAGAATTCGATTCCTTTGGCCCCGGCCTGCCCGAACTTGACGGTTCGATCGAATATGAGATTAAAAACAAAACATTTATCGTCTACCATGATGAAAAACTCAGAGAACACATCCGTTTGTTTGTTTCACCCCTTACAGGTGAACAACTATCCCTTCATGATAAAGTATACGATCTTACCTCTCACCACGGGCACCCTATACTGGTAAAAATATATATTCACACTGCTGATTGAAAATCCGGCCACGAAAAATATGCGTAAAACAAATTATAGACTTAAATCATACTCGAACCTCTTATTTGTTTAATTACGCTTATAAACAATCACTAATTTTTAACCCTTTTTAAATGGCAGCTTCCCGGAGCAGTTTTCTCTCAACTTCATAATGGGTCCAGTAGCCGCGTTTTTCACCCTTAACCAAACCGGCTTCCCTCAGTATTTTCAAATGCTGCGAAACGGAGGGCTTGGAAATTTTCAAGATGCGGGACAGCGCCCCCACGCACAGATCACTTCCAAGAAGAAGCCTGATTATTTGAAAACGGGTATCATCGCCCAGGGTCCTGAATACTTTCACTATCTTGCTATTTTCCAAGGCATCGTTATTTAATATTCCTTAATTAAATAAATTTTTGCTTAAGTGGATTATATCACCCCTAATTTTATTACGCAAGACATTTTATCAAATATTCAATATCTGCCGGGCATCTTCAGGGGATGCTGCTTCATGATTTAGTTTCTGTATTAAGTTTACTGCCATCTCTACGAACTGGGCGTTGCTTTTTGCAAGCACTCCCTTCATTAAATAGATATTATCTTCAAATCCAACTCTTATATGGCCACCGAGCAGAACAGACATCGTCATTACAGGCAATTGTCCTTTTCCTGTGCCGAAAGCCGACCAGACAACATGATCAGGTATTTTTTTTACTGCAAACATAAGATCTTCCGGTGTTGCTCCAAGCCCCCACTTTGCCCCCAAACAAAATTGAAGATATGGAGGAGCTTCGAATAAACCTTCCGATATAAAGTCTAAGGCTTGATAAACATGACCAACATCAAATACTTCGACTTCCGGTTTAACACCGTAATTACGCATTATTTTTGCACCCGCCCTGCCGAACTGGGGCGGATTAGAAAATACCCTGTCTTGAAAGTTCAAAGATCCTAAATCAAGTGAACATAAATCAGGTTTCAAAGTTACCGGCTGCAAACGGTATTCTATTGCCTCCTCTCCTACTTTCATAATCTGATCAAATTGCCCACTGGTTGACAAGTTTACAAGAACTGAACACTTGTCTTGAATCCTATCCTTAACTTCTTTAAAATATTCAAGATTAAATTCAGATGCACCAGTTTTAGGATCTCTAACATGGATGTGAACGATAGAAGCTCCCGCTTTATAACTTTCAACAGCGCTTTCTGCAATTTCCTTCGGGGTATAAGGCACTGCAGGATTCATTTCTTTGGTAGGACGAGAACCGACAACCGCAGCGGTAATAATTACTTTACGCATTTTAAACCCTCCCGCCTATTTATTAGCTAATCAAACTCCTGATCTCTTCTTGTTTATGTTGAAACGATTTATAGCGGCCTCTGAATAAAAATGGATGACTCTTTAGAGTTACCCATTTATTCATCGTTGTTCAGGTTGTTAATGATCTCGTCCGCGTTCGGCAATCACTGTGTTGACTGCAATCTCAACTAATTTGGCCTAATTTCGGCGCAGGTTGGATCGTTATGCCAGGCTTTTGTTTTATGTTTCTTCATCAAAAGCATCCCCCTGCTGAAAAGACATATTTCTACTACTACGGCTTCGAAGATCTTCATCATCGCCACATAAAAGCTTCTCTTTAAAAATTTTATTACTGAAACTACTCCATGAATTCAAAACGACAGGTAAAATGACGTAAAACCTGTGCTTCATAAACTATTTTAAGGCCTCTGAGTTGATCCCGGTTCCTGTAAATATCCAAGATGCTTTCGGCGACCACATCGATATGCGTATTGGTATAAACCCGGCGTGGAATAGCCAGGCGGACCAGGTCTAATTCAGGATATATCAGCTCGCCTGTATCAGGATCTTTTTCGGTAAAAGCGCTGGTTCCCAATTCAATGGCCCTGATCCCCGCTTCGATATAAAGCTCAACTACTAAAACCTGGGCCGGAAACTGACTTTGAGGAATGTGCGGCGCGAATTTTTTACCATCTATATACACGGCATGACCACCGGGTGGTTTAACAATCGGCACGCCTTCTTCCTGAAGTCTGTCAGCCAGGTACGCTACCTGTTCAATACGAAAACGAAGGTAAGAAACATCCAATACTTCTTGTAATCCCACAGAAAGGGCTTCCAGGTCTCTTCCAGCCATACCCCCGTAAGTAGGAAATCCTTCGTAAACAATAGATAACTGGCAGGCTTGCTGATATAAAGAATCATCCTTAAAAGCCATAAAGCCGCCGATATTAACCAGGCCGTCTTTCTTGGAACTCATCATACAACCGTCACCATATGAAAACATCTCCCGGGTTATATCAATTAATTCGCGTTCTTTATAACCGGGTTCTCTCTCCTTGATAAAGTAACAATTCTCGGCAAAACGAGCAGCGTCAAAAAAGAGGGGAACCTGATAACGGCGGCAAAGCCCTGCAGCAGAGCGAATATTTTCCATGGAAACCGGCTGTCCGCCGTTGCTGTTGCATGTTACGGTCATCAAAACAAAAGGCACCTTTTTTCTGCCGTGTTCCTTGAGCACATTTTCCAGCTTGCCAAGGTTTATATTGCCCTTAAAGGGATGGTCTGCTTCCGGCTTTAAACCCTGGTCGACGACCAAATCCAAAGGAAAACCGCCCTTAAGCTGCAGGTGTGCTCTTGTGCTATCAAAATGCATATTGCCCGGAATAAAGGTCCCCGGCTTAATCAGCATCTTTGTTAAAATATTTTCTGCTCCTCTTCCCTGGTGAGTTGGTAATACATATGGATAGCCGGTGATACTGGTTACCGTTTCCTTCAAGCGGAAAAAACTGCGGGAACCGGCATAAGTTTCATCTCCCTGCATTAAAGCCGCCCACTGGAACTGGCTCATAGCTGAAGTACCGCTGTCTGTTAGTAAATCAATATAAATATCTTCAGAGCAGAGGTTGAAAATATTATATCCTGCCTTGGCAATTAGCTTTTTCCTCTCTGATTTGGTGGTTTGTTTCAGTGGCTCTACCATTTTAATTTTGTAAGGTTCCGGCCCTATCTTTTTTATCATTATCCAGTCTCCTTAAAAAATATATTATTTCACTGAGAATCAAACCCGGGTGTCCAATCCGCCGTCTGCGTCTGAAAATTTTTCATTATTTAATTATCTTCTATACAATTTCATTAAACCCTTTCAAAATTTCAAAATGAACTGCATATTTCCCGGAAATGGCAGCAACCGGTAAAAAAACTAAGAGACTTACAATTGGGGCAATAATCGCTTGATTTCTGCCGGATAGTGGACTATATAATCGGGTTGCCCCTCCCGGAGCAGGGAAAGATGATCATAGCCCCACGAGACGGAAATAATCTTAATCGGAACTTTTTTACAGGCCGTGATATCGCGCAGTTCATCGCCGACATAAACAGCCTGATCACTCTTGATTCCAAGATCTGCGAGTGCTTGCCGAATAGCACGGTGCTTGGCAAATAAGCCAGAGGTACTGCGAATATGATCAAAAAATTGCAGATTATGGGCTGCTAAGAAGCTGTTTATGTTTTTCACGGTATTGGAAGAGATGATGCTTAAAACAAACTCCTGCTCTTTCAGATGTTTAATTAGTTCCTTAATATCCGGGAATGGTTCAGCCGACCCGATATATTCCGAATAAATCGGTAAAACTTCCCGGATAAGAACAGGCAATTTTAATAAGGACACTCCCGCTTTTTTGAATCTATCCCGTATGGGCATAGATCTCATTTCTTCTAACTCATCAGGGGAAATAATCGTTAAATTATGCTTTCGGGCAAGGCGGTCATAGACCTTATACAAAATATACCTGGTATCGGCCAGCGTCCCGTCGAAATCAAATATAACTGCTTTGAGCATAGTTGTCCTTTCTTCAAGCAGGCTTAAGCCAGCCGCCGGCTGCATATCCAATATTTTGCATCGCCATCCATTTTCATACTCGTGATGTTTGGACCCATGCCTGTTTATAATTTCGACTAACCTTGTAGCATTTCCTGTAAAACATCGCCCGCTATAAAATATATCCGCTGCAAAGCTTTCTCCTCTTGCTTCTTTGCTAAATCACAGCAGGTACTCTCATGCCCTGCTACCAGAAAAATATATTTACAAATCATCACAAATAACATCCTCATCATCGATAACGCGCTGTTTCTGCCTTGCCAACTCTTCGCGGCGCTCCTCATCGGCTGTCTTTTCGCCGCCTACCCAGCGATCCATGACCAGGCAGGCAGTCAAATCACCGGTCACATTTACAGCTGTACGGCTCATATCAAGGATCCGGTCCACCCCGATAATCAGGGCGATGCCTGAAGCGGGAATGCCGACACTGTCTAAAACCATTGCCAGAATCACAATACCTACTCCGGGGGTTGCCGGAGAACCGATCGATGCGCCCACCGTAGTAACCAGTATCAGGAGCAAAGCAGGCAGTCCCAACTCAATGTTAAAAACCTGGGCTAAAAAAACAGTGGCTGCCGCCTGGTAAAGGGCGGTGCCGTCCATATTGATACTTGCCCCCAGGGGAATTAAAAACTGCGCTATAGAAGGACGCACACCAAGCTTATCTTCAGCCGTCTGCATCGAAAGCGGCATAACCGCGGCTGAACTGGAGGTAGAAAAAGCCAAAAGCTGCACTTCCCTTACTGCTGCCAGGAAATGAATAGGGTTGTTTTTGGCAACTACCGCGCCAATTATGAGGTAGGCAACAATCATCAACAAAAGCCCCAGGATCACTGTACCCACATAAACAGACATGCCGAGCAGGGCATCAAGCCCAATTTCAATCGTGATTTGCGCCAGCAGGCCAAACACGGCCAAAGGCGCCAGGTGCATGGCCCAGCGCACAACAGTCATGCATACTTCCTGGAGAGAACCCATTAAAGCCAGTATCGGCTGGGAGCGGCGCGGCGGCATCGATACCAGGGCCAGGCCGATGATCACCGCAAACAGCACCACATGCAGCATTTCCCGTTCAACCATGGACCCGAGTGGATTTTCCGGAATCAGGCTGACTACAATATCCGGAATGGTTTCAACATCAGGGCTATCAGGGGCCTCGTCATTATCGATGACCACATCTTCCGGCTCAACTGTAACCTCAGCATAATCGGCATCGATATAATTGCCCGGTCCGATAAATGAACTTACGCTTAAACCGATCATGATCGCCAGCGAAGTAGTGAGTAAAAAATAAATGACCAACCTGAGGCCAACTTTTTTGAGCTGATCCATATCATCGCTGGAAGCCAGGCCGCGGATTACAGAAGCAAGGATCAGCGGAACAACGATCATCTGGATCAAACCAAGAAACAGGTAGCCGGGCATGGCCAGCCAGCTGCCGGCAATTTCAGCTGTGTCCTTATCCACCAAGCCCACTTGCGGTGATAATACAACCCCGGCAGCCAGTCCGAGGAGCATCCCGATCAATACCTTAAGCCAGAGACGACCCTTAATCATCTCCTGCAGGT
>LKMJ01000081.1_pt1 | contig 56555 bp, 58 predicted proteins | sample 643391 | NCBI WGS metagenome assembly LKMJ01 (sample SAMN04112250, study PRJNA286221) | soda lake metagenome | biome: soda lake; feature: Kulunda Steppe; material: water; isolation source: sample PL-Br10 brine of Picturesque Lake | place: Russia: Kulunda steppe | collected 2010-07 | reverse complement strand
CACTTTTCGAACGGCTTTCTCGGATTCGCCGACGTACTTGTCGAGCAGTTCCGGCCCCTTCACCGAGATGAAGTTCGACTCTGCCTCGTTGGCGACGGCCTTGGCCATCAGCGTCTTGCCGGTGCCTGGTGGGCCGTACAGAAGGACGCCCTTCGCGGCCTCCATATCCATCTCCTTGAACACGCCGGGGTACTCGATGGGCCATTGCACCATTTCGCGGATGCGTTCTTCTGTGGCTTCGAGGCCGCCGACATCGTCCCACGTCACGTCGGGAGTTTCGACGAACACTTCGCGGAGGGCGGAGGGTTCGATGCCCTTGAGTGCCTCTTTGAAGTCGTCGTCGGTGACTTCCAGGGCGTTGAGCACGTCCGCGTCGATTACGTCTTCATCGAGGTCGATTTCGGGGCGGACACGTCGGAGCGCACGCATTGCGGCCTCCTTCGCCAACTCTTCGATGTCGGCGCCGACGAAGCCGTGTGTGTTCTCCGCGTAGGTGTCGATGTCCACCTCATCACCGAGGGGCATATTGCGGGTGTGAACCTGCAGGATCTCCTTGCGACCGTCCTGATCCGGGACGCCGATCTCGATTTCGCGATCGAACCGGCCACCGCGTCGGAGTGCTGGGTCGACGGCGTCGACGCGGTTCGTCGCGCCGATTACCATCACTTTCCCGCGTTCTTCAAGGCCGTCCATCAGCGAGAGCATCTGCGCGACGACACGGCGCTCCACGTCGCCGGTCGCCTCACCGCGCTTAGGCGCGATGGAGTCAATCTCGTCGATGAAGACGATTGCGGGGGCGTTCTCCTCTGCCTCTTCGAACACTTCGCGGAGTTGCTCCTCACTTTCACCGTAGAACTTCGACATAATCTCCGGGCCGGAGATCGTCTCGAAGTGGGCGTCGGTTTCGTTGGCGACGGCCTGGGCGATGAGCGTCTTCCCGGTGCCCGGCGGGCCGTGGAGCATAACGCCCTTCGGTGGCTCGATGCCGAGTTGCTGGAACAGTTCGGGGTGGCGCATCGGCAACTCGATCATCTCACGAACCTGCTCGAGTTCGTTGTCCAGGCCACCGATGTCTTCGTAGGTGACTCTGACCGGGCCGTCCTCTTGTCCGCCGACGTTGCGGGCGGAGCGGTCGGAGATACGGAACTCAGTCGATTCCGTGATCACGACCGGCCCCTCGGGGTCAGTGTCAACGACCTCGATTGGGATGTTCTGCTTGCCCATATTGTTCACGCCGCTGAACAGCCCGAAACCTGGGGAGAAGAAGATGGTCTGCCCCTTCGTCACCGGGCGGCCCTTCATTTCCTTGCCGAGCAGGTTGTTGACGTTGCCTTGTACCTTGATGTTGTCCGGGAACGCGACCGTTACGGTTCGCGCCGGAGTCACTTCTGCTTCTTCGATGGTCACCGTCTCGTTGACGCCGACACCGGCTTCCTTTCGTAGGTGACCGTCGATTCGGATCACATTCGACCCGGTGTCTTCAGTGTAGCCCGGCCAGACGCGGGCGACGGCCCGGCCACGGTCTCCCTTGATGAGAATGAAGTCGCCGTGTTCCAGGCCCATCTGTTCGATGACTCGCCGATCAATTGCAGCCAGTCCGCGGTTCGCGTCCTTCTGGTCGAGGGACTTTACGGTCAGCCTCATCTCCGTCATCTGAATCTCCGTTTGCACCACCTGCGTATAAATACTTGTTCGGCCGCCCGGCCGGTGGGCATTCGCCGCTGCCAGTGGCACCGGACTCAACACCCGAAGACAAAAGGTATCTCTCCGCCTAGAAGTTTGCACCAGCGGTTCACCTGTATGTCTGATACGAATCTCGCCGAGGAGTTCATCGATGCGCACGGACAAGAAGCATACGAACAGGTGAAAGAACACGCGGGGACGCACGCAACAGAGACCGGTTCAGTGTCGGCAAACGAGTTGCCGTCTGACGAGGATGACCTCTTCCTGTACGGCCTCGTTGAGATTGCTGAACACGAGTGCGCTTGCGAGCAGTCGGAGTGTGAACTCGGAATTGACGATGATGACGTGTTCAACTTCCTGCTCACCAACTTTTCGGAGGTTGCGGAACGCATCCGCAAGTACCCACCTCGCGGTGCATCCCAACTCCGCCAAGACCTGAACCTCATCTATCCGTTCTCGGCCTCCGTCGACGTGCAGGTGGAGATTGATTCGGAGACGAGTGAGGGTGAATTGAAGCCGTTGACCGTTCTCGGCCATGATATGCGGTCGCCCGACGGCGATCCATTGCTCGTATGCCTGGTGCCCTGCCAAGAGTCAGTGAACGACCCAGAGACCATCCCCGACCGGTTCCCGCTTAACCGCGGCGTCCCCGAGTTCGCCGCAGAGATTGATGACCCGGTTGAGGTCGTCGTTCCCGTTCCCGAAGGGGTATGGCGGATCACTGCCGACATCTCTCCAGGGTTTATGACGCTCGACGGGTGGGACTACGACGCCGAAAACGATGTTACAACCCTGATCGGAATGGTGTCCAAGAACGATCCCGAAAAGAGTCGGACGTTGCTCGGGAAGCTCATTGGCGAGGACAAGGCGTGGCACCCCGGGCGGTAACGGGGATATCCCTACTTCACTCTTCGTTCGCTTCTCCGTTCGGATCTGGTTGCTTGAACTGCTGTCGAACGGTAACGCTGTAGTAATCGAGGATGTCCCGTCCCATCAGCACGGGATGTTCCATATGACTCCGATCCTCAACGTTGACGACGACATCGTGAGTGTAGTCTCCGATTCGGATGCCAACCTCGACGAGTGGGCGAGTAGTGCCGCTGGAAGAGAGACCACTCTTGACGCTCTTGGCGTCGATGATCGGCCCGGCGCCGATGTCTCCTGCAAGCTGAGTGTCGATTGATGTTCGCGTCGCACCGGTGTCGGCCTTCGCGGCTACGACCTCAGACCCGGTCTGCCCGCTGACCTGCACTCGTTCGGTGTATCCGACGGAGTCTTTGAACGGCACGGGTTCGGGAGTGAGCGGCGGACGGGAGGATGGAACGGAATCGTCCAGTTTGTGTCGGAACTCCTCGAGAGCACCTTCATCAACTTCACCGCCGGCGGTTTCCACGGCAAGTCGAGCAATGTCCGGCGCCGGGTTGATCCCCGTCGCGTCGAAGAATCCTTTAAATCCGGCGGTTGGGTTTGCCTCGAGGACGTACCAGTCCGTCTTACCCTGAACGAGGTCGATGCCCGCGTAATCGAGGTCAAGCGCGTCGGCCGCGTTGACGGCGATGTCGAACACTTCGTTGTCGATGGCGTCACTTACGTCTTCAACATCTCCCCCGCGAGCGACGTTCGTCCGCCAGTCCTCCTCGGGCGCGTACCGTCGCATTGCACCGATCGGTTCACCGTCTACGACGTAGACGCGCACGTCGTTGTGACGAGTGTGCGGGTTTTCGATGAGTTGTTGAAGGATACCTTGGCGGCTGGTCGTCAACTCCGGCACCATCTCCTTCGGTTCGACTTTGGTGGTTTCGTCACCGTGCGTACCGATTGGGAGTTTGTGTACCGCAACATCCTCCGCTTCTCCCTCTTCGGGTGCCGGGCGTGGGGGTGTCACTTCTTCCTTTACGTCTTCGAGTCGATGTCCACCGATGCCGAGGACGCTTCGAGGGATTGGAATATCGTGTTCGGCCAATCGGGCCGCCGCAGCGAATTTGTGAATCGACCGGGCAACAGCTTCCGGTGTATTCAGCATCGGACACGATGACTCGTACATAAACGCCAATCCAAGTTCTTCGGACGGGCGTGGGTTGTTCGAGAGCATCAATCGGTTCACGACGACATCGACATCAGGAGTGACCGACAGTTCACCTCGATCCGCCGTTGCGGTGATATTCTCTTTACGGAGCCAGATTGGCTCGTGACCCATCGCCTCGAGTGTGTTGAGGATGGATTTGGTTTCCTTACTGTTGTGTAGACTCAGAACTCCGACCCTTACCGATTCGCTCATCAATACATCATCCCCATCGGTGGGTAATGAATGACCGGACTAGGAGGGCGCGTTGCTGCTGTCCTCTGCACCCTCTTCGTCAACCGTTTCGCCGCCAGTTTCGGCATCATCAATGTCCTCGCCTTCATCGACACCTGGTTCAATTTCGACAGTGACCGGTGATGAGTCCTCGCCAATCACCTGCGCTTCATCCACCTGAGCAGTCGTCGAGGAGTCTGTGCCGACAACATCGAAAGTGTACGGGCCAGTGGCCTCAACGTTCACGTCTGTGTACCCGTCGTCAGTCCCCCAATCATCGTACCCGGTTGTGGAGTAGGGAAGCGTCATCTCGAACTCGCCGTTCGAATCGGTTTCCGCGAACTGTTGATAGACGAACGGTTCTCCGTTCGCCGGTTGGACTTGGACGGCAGCGCGGACTGTGGTGTCGGGTTCTGCTTCCCCTTTGACAGTTGCTCCTGGGACGCGTTCGAACACCTTCGTCCAAGACGGTTCAGTGTGGTAGAGCATCTGAGGTTCCATTCCCGTCATCCCCAACTCTGCCATCAACATCTGTTGGAAAGTGGGATCGGACATCGCTGTTGCTGAACTCTGCTCGACGAGACGGTAGTGTTCCAGTGCCTCGATGTCTTCTTCAGGGAAGTGACCGACGCCGCCAATCTGTGCGTCGGGATCCTCGCTTGCGTGTTCTTCTGCCTCCTCCATCGTGTTATAGACGCTCACCAACCCGTCTTCGCCGATTGTGTGTTGTGGTTGACCATCGGTTCCGGTCTCTGTGTCCCATTGAGTTACCAACGGTTGAGCCTGCACGGCACTGCCGTGGAAGTGGTACAGACGAACGCTCATACTCTCGTAGTACCGCTGGTCGTTGACAGGGACTGTTGCGCCTTCTGGCGATTCCACAGGTTGAACTAGATCGGTGTATTCCAGGTTACCATCGTAGTGCTCCGTCTGTGGTTGGAGTTTCGCCGTGGGATGCACCATCTGCCAGTCAACGACTACGTATCGCATCTCCTCGTCGCCATCGCCGACGGAATCAAGCGATCGTTCGGCTTCTTCTTCACCGGGAGCGAGAAGGAAGTTAGCAGATTCAGATGCACCGTGCTGGAACGGGTTCGAGTAGGGGATGCGCTCTGCTTCCGCAGTGATGAAGTGGCCGTAATCCCACCACGACATTACGCCGTACGCTCCATCCGGATACTCGTAATTGTCGTCGGCGGGGTGCTCATACTCACCGTGGAACTGCATCTCGTTATCGGCACCGCCAAGGGTTCCGGGGGCTGGCGTGTCCTCTTTCAACCAATCAAGTGTCTCGTGCCAATAGACTATCTCTCCTGGTTGGGAAGCGCCGTCAGCAGTATGAACAGCGGTGCCAGCGGTCGTTTGCCCGGTTTGAATGTCCATTACTGGAACAGGAATGAAGAGAGCGGGTGCGATGAGAAGGATGATGATTCCGATGCCGAACACCTGCTTCGCTTCAATCTCTGACCTAGTGGGGAACGAATCGAGATTGACAGCATTGAGGAGGATATCGAAAGCGTACGCCGCCATCAGCGCAACCGGGACGGCCAAGTAATAGTGGAACCGCACCTGTGCGAACGCCATCACGGCGGTCAAGATGACCCACACGGCAACGAACCAGAAGTCGGGGCGGCGACGCTCATCGAGGAAGAGTAAGTATGCAACTCCGATGACCGCGACGTGGAACATCAACCCGTACTCGCTGAGGAGGATGTCAGTGATTCCGACGCCGTGTTCCGCGGAGGTCACTGCCGTGATGGGTTGTGCCTCCCCGATAGTGAGTCGTGTGCCGTCTCCGAACGGGTTGAATACGCGATCGATGTTACCGACGATGTTTCGGTATACCGAGGGAATGAGGACGGACAGCAATCCGAATGCACCGAGACACGCTGCCGCGACGGCAATTGGGAAGCCTCTCGGATCGATGCCTTTGGCCTTCCATACACGGGCAGTCGCCGCGACCAGCAGCGAACCGATGGCGACGCCGGCGGGCATCAGCACGTGGACGAGGCTTACGTTGGTCGTGCTCGTCCCGAAAGTGTCGATGCGGAGTAAGATGAGGACGGTGGCAACACCCATACTTATCGCGGTGACGAACGCTTCTGTTTCAGCCGTTTCTCCAAGTCGTCCTTCGTTCATCATCCAGAGGAGGGCGAAGATGCCGAAGATGCCGATGAGGACGATTCCAGGGGGCCACGTCCAGACGTACAGGCCGATTGCAACGCCCGCCAAGAAGCTCCAGAGCGCGGACTCCTTAACCCCATCCCAGTCACGATCTATGAGGTGTTCGTACACGGGCTCTTCGCGGTTGGCTACCTGAAGGGCAACGACGAGGGCGAGTACCGCTGTTGCCTGAAAGAACACCTCTGCGGCGTGGTGGTCGGCGAAGCCGACGACGGATCTGGCGAGGAATTCTCCAGGGAGCAGTGCCAGTATGACTGCCGCCATCGCTCCGACGCGCCGGTTCGCGATGCGTTTGCCGAGGTAGTAGACGGGTATTGCTGTGAGAACTCCAAAGATTGCGGGGGAGACGAGAAGCACTAATCGGACGGTGGTTTCAGACGGAGATCCGAGACCGATAATGATGGCGGTGGTTGCGACAATTTGGTCGTACAAAGTGCCGAACTGTCCTACATCAGCACCGTACGGAAAGCGAGTGAACGGATCGTACGCGAGCGTCCACGGCCAATTTTCAACTGCGTACTCCGTTTCCCGCACGTGATACCACGGATCCTGCCCCCTGAACGTGACACGATCGTCCTGGACGAAGCGGTGGTAGTGGCGGAGACGGATGAAAAGCATAAACGCAACCGCGAACACGACCGCGATGACGGGATAGCGGTCTTTCACCACGTCGAACGAAAACCCGGTATCGGGGTCAGTTTCTCCTTTCGTTGACTCGGACATTCGAATTGTCGTTGCGGTCTTTAGCCCGAACCAACACGTAAGCCCACCGTTCGAGGCTCTCACATCCTATCTCGTTGCGGTCGTTCACGGGGCGGAATCTTCGAACTTAACTATCTGCGCGTTTGATATACGAGCAAGAAACGCGGGTATGACCGACGATGACCCACCAGACCCGCCAGCTTCCCTTCCACAGTACGTTGTGGATGCCGTTGAGCGCCAGGACATCACTACGCTTCGACGGATCATCGCGTACTCGGAACAGTTGGCGGATCTCACCCCGAAATCCCCGTTGTTCACCGACGACTTCGATGTGGAACAGTTGAAGGCTGGAGACATCATCCGTCACACATCTTCAAAGTCCACTGTCTCGGCCGAAGCGGGGCAAGTCGCCCGCGTACTCGGCGACGAGGCTGTGGAAATATGGGATGACGACGGCACCATCCAGACCGTCCGCACCGAAAACATCACCGCCGTCGCCGCACACTCCGCCGAACAAAGTGATGTCGGGCGGTTCACCGACACTCACGGAACCGATGTCGGTCGGGAAGACGCTGATTCGAACCCCGAATCTGATTCAGAACAATGACCGACGACACAACCCAACCGGCCGAGCCACCGAACGGCGTTCCCAAGACCATCATCAAGGGAATGCAGCGACAGGATGAGGAAACGCTCGTCGACCTGATCGCGTACGCTAAAGACCTCATCGACCACCTTGAACGCCCACCGGATGAACTCGCGGACGAAGGGGAAGAAGTCGTCGCCACAGAAGATGTCGAAGATCGAGAGAACTGGACGCGCGTCGTCAAGCGCGTTCCCTGCGGAAAGAACTGTAGTGGTTGCCCGCACGGCCCGTATCTCTACCTCGTCCGGCGCAAGAACGTCGACAAGCTTGAATGGCGTTACGTCGGCAAAGCCCCCTCCGAAGGCCCCGGGGACGAATTATTCGCTGACGAAGAAGCGGATGTCACCGACAAAGAGAACGAAGGCGAAAGCGACGATAAATCTGAACTGGGCGAAGACAGTGAGGGCGACGCAGCGATGCCGTTGGACGACCCCGAATACCCAGACCAGCCAAACGAGGACGACGAAGAAGACGAAGGGAGCGAAGCGGACGGTTGAAACGCTGCCACAGGCGTTCTTTTAATGGGCGCGGGTGCTTACAGGCCCGCAACGACAATGCCCGCAATTCCCGACTCTCTCCCCGAAGAAGATGTTCACATCGTCGAGGAGATTATGGACGCCCACGGTTACGATGACCTCACCGGAACACAATCCCAGGCGCTGGACGAAGGCGTCCTTGACAACGAGAACACGCTTCTGATAGCGGAGACGGGGAACGGTAAGACGATGGTAGCCGAATCTGTGCTGAAGAAGGCACTCGACGAAGGCGGTCGTGCAGCCTATCTCGTCCCTTCGTATCAGTTGACGCAGGCGAAGCGAGAGGAGATTGAAGAGTGGGCCGACGGCTACGAGATCGGCGTTGGATCTGGGTCGATTCGGCACGTCGACGTGCCGGTGATGACCTTCGAATCCTTCTTCCAATCCGTGATGCGGAACGTCGGAGACATCCGTAGCATCGATCGCGTCATCTTCGACGATTTCCACGAAATCTACAGTTACCACCGCGGGCCCGGTATTGAGAAAGCGATGACGGCGTGTCTTGACCACGACATTGATGTCTTCGCTATGTCCGCGACCGTCGGGAATCATCAAGAGTTGTCGAACTGGCTCAACGCGGAGTTGATCGAAAGCAACTACGATCGAAGCGTCCCGGTTGTGGAACGGCCAATAGAGGAGGAGTCCGGGCAGACCAGAGGTGAACAGATAGCTCGGATCATCGATCGATACGACGAGAAAGCACCGTTCCTCGTGTTCAATAACCGTCGTGATTGGTCAGAGTCGAGAGCCGAAGATATAGCCGATACGGGCCTGTTTGAGGACGCGAACGACCGCGACTTCCCCGCCGACATTGAATCCGCGCTCCCCGCAGAAATGACCGCCAAGTACGAGAAATTGGCTGACTTGATGGAGAAAGGCGTCGCCTTCCACCACAGCGGTCTTGACGCGAGCGTCCGCGACGTGATTGTGGACGCTGTCCAAGAAGGCGACTTGATGTGTGTCTCCGCGACACCGGGACTCGCCTACGGGTTCGACGCACCAATCCAGTCGGTGATCATCGCCGACCTAAAGCGGTACGGCGACTGGATCGGTGTCTACGAATACGTCCAGTGGATCGGTCGTGCGGGACGTCCAGGCTACGGTTACGAGGAGGGGTACGCCTTCCCACTGTACAAGGATGACCGTGCTTACGACTACTTCCAATTCGGGATGGCCGCGAAGCAGAAGGATCTCGAGGACGTGACCACCCACATCGAGAACGACCGGGAGTTCCGTCAGCTCTTGTTAGAGTTGATCGACTTCGGGTGGCAGACCCCCGATGAGATTGAGTCGTTCCTTCAGAACACGTTGTTCTGGGAGCAGTACGACAGCGAAGGGGCCTGGGGTCGCCACCATGCAGGGGCGTCATTCGGGATTGAAAGCAAACTCCGCGAAACCGTCGATTGGTTGGAACGGAAGCGACTCATCACCGAATTGCGGACGCGGCGAGAGTTCGAAACGACTGACCTCGGTGAGGCCGCCATCGAGTTCAACTACTCGACGTGGCTTGACACGCCGCTGGACGCCATTACGAGCGTGAACCGGGAACTCTCACGCAACATCGATGATCCGCTTCAGTTGGTGTCGACGCTTGCGCGTGAGTTCGACCGTGTGGCCCTTCGGTCGACGCCTGACGGTGCCGGCTTCGAGTCGCGGTTGTACGATGCGAACCTTTCGACCGACGAAGCGTCCAAGACCGCTGCTGTTCTGTGCTGGCACTGGTGTAAGGGGGACTCGCTCGACGACTTGGAGGACGACCTTGACGCGGATATGACCGGTGTGCCATCCGCAGGGCGAAATATGGCTGACCTTCTCGATGGAACGCGCGAACTCGCTCGAGTCAACTCGAACGTTCGGGAACCGCAATGGTACGAGACGTTGATTGCACAGATGCGCCACGGCGTCCCCGCAGAGGATCTCTACCTCGCCGAACACGTTGACCAACTCGGCAGAGGTCGGATTGGCAGTCTCTCTTCGTATTTCTCGAAACTGCCCGCCACCGACGCCAGTAATACGCTTCCGGAGCAGTTGAAGACCGTCCTCGATGATGCTGATCGAACTCAACTCGAAGACACCCTCAGAAGCGTTCGCGGAATCGGCAGTACGCTCGCTGGACGCATCGCAGACGCAGCAGAAGAACTGGACGGCGACGTGGATCTGCCCGCACCGCCGGTGCGTTCAGGAGAGAACAGTGCAGACAAGAAAGGAGAGGGAGATGATACGGGCTTCACGCAGGCGAGTAAATTAGACGACTTCTCGCGGGACACGTGACCCTTTGAAGGGTTCAAAGGACATCGAGGTCGCGTTCTGATGTGAACGGAATTGTGATGACGAGGACACCGTTGTTGTAGGTCGCTATTGTCTCGGTGAGTGCGGTACTCGAAGGAGGCGAGAAAGATTGCGCGAATTGTGGCCGACCCAGGCCGTCACGTCCCGCGTAGACGACTACTTCTCCGCCCTGTCGTTTCACGGTGATGTCGTCTTTCGAGAACTCGTTCGCGGAAAAGTCTATGGCGGCAACGAATTCCTTCCCGTCATCGGTTTCGTAGATGCGTGTACCGATGACCGCTCTACAATCTCCTGGTGTGGGAGTGCGGTTCGGATTCATCATCAAGAAGTACGGGCCGCCGGCCCTACAATCTGACCCGATTAAGGAAAAGAACGGGCGCGTTCAAGCGTCTTCGAGGATCGATTTGACCGCCTCGAGGACATCTTCCTCACTGTTGACGCGGGAAACAGTGACGTTGCCGGTCGGATGCGGGTTCTGGTTGAAGTGTTCCTCCACGGTGTCAGCGTGTTGGGCGTGTCGAAGGTCACCTCCACCACCTGGTTGAGTTTCGACGTAGGCGTGCTGGTTGACTTTCATCTCCTCCATTATCGGGATGACGTTCTCGGTCGTGTCGTTACGCCGGTTCTCACCGTCTCCGGCGGCGAACACGTACCGGTTCCACTCACTCCACGGATACTCGTCCAGAATCTCGTTAGCGAGCTGGTACGCTTCGGAGATAGTCGTTCCACCACCACTTCTGATACCGAAGAATTCGACGCGGTCAACTTCCCACGCGGTGGCGTCATGGGCGACGTAATGGAACTCGGCACGGTCGTATTTGCCGGTGAGATACCAGTCCAGGGGGGTGAACGTCCGCTCGACGAGTTCGCGTTTCTTCTCACGCATCGAACCCGAAACGTCGCGGATGTTGATCACGACGACGTTCTTCTGGCGTTCTTTGATCGTCTCGGCACGGCGGAACCGTTGATCCTCACGGCGGAATTCGATGTTTTCGACGCCTTCCTCTCTGATGAGTTGGGCAGGCGTCCGCCGCTCGTTCTCTGCCTCAAATTCTTCGATGTTGGCGTACTTCGTCCGCTCATCGTCTGGGACATCGTTCGCATACGCGTCCTCAATCCACGCCCGGGAAACGGTGATGTTCTGCTCTCTGGCGTGGGTGTAAGCCTTGTCAGGGCCGACACCGTCGACCTTCAGCAACTCCCGGATGTAATCTTCGTCAAACAAAGTGGATACCCGCCGTTTGAGTCCGCGTTTGAACATATCTTCCAGGTCGAGGAGGCTTCGAGGGCCGGTGTTCTGCATCTCGGTGAACCGGCCTTCTTTCTCTTCGATCACCTCCTTCCCTTTCGGCTCGAGGTCAAGGCCGAGTTCCTCATCGAGTTCTTGGGCGAACTCTTCGGGATCCATCTCGTAGTAGCCGTGTTCACCCTCTCCTTCACCGGGTTCACCTTCCTCATCACCGTCACCGTCGCCATCGCCGTCTCCATCGGCTGGTTGGGGTTGACCGACAGGGTCGCCCGGCTCGGCATCGCCCTGGCCGACACCACCCTTATCCCTGGGATCGTAGACGAACTCCGGTAGATCGATGATCTTGATGGGGATCTTGATGTTGTCTTCCCGACTTCTCCCGAGGTCTCCATACGTGATGAAGTCCTGCAAATCTTGCCGTCGCTGCTCGCCAATCTCTTCGAATCGCTTGTGGTCTCGTTCGATAGACATTCAGGGACGAGGGAAACTCGTCACGATTCTACCCGCCGCGAGTAAAAGTGAGTTGCGTTGGCGCGAGTTCCGGCCAGGAGGGGGAGAGACAGAAATGCATTCACGTCCAACTTCCAACCGTCGACACGGCATATGGGCACGGAACTCGATTCAAAAGAAAAGTCGGTGTTGTACGTCGTTTGCGGCCCACCAGGGGTCGGGAAATCAACTGTAGCGAGGGTGATAGCCGATGAAACGGACGGTAGAGTATTCAGAACTGACGAGATTCGTAAGGAGTTGTACCCCGAACCAGAGTACACCACAACCGAAACGAACGTAGTGTACGAGGAACTGCTCTCCAGGGCGGAAGAGTGCCTTCGGGACGGGGACACGGCAGTTCTTGACGGAACTTTCTCCGACCGGAAACGAAGAGTGGATGCACTCACGGTCGCCGAAACGAATGGTTCGAGAACGGAGTTCGTGCGGGTGGCCTGCGAGGAGGAAACCGTCAAACAGAGGGTGGAGAATCGTGAGGGGATCAGCGACGCCGATTTCGACATTCATCTCGAGATAAAGGAAACGTTCGACCCCCTCAATGAACAGTATCACTTGGTAGATAACTCCAACTCGAAACGCCAGACGCGAGAGCAAGTCCTCGCAGTTGTCCGAGCGGGAAAGAAAACGCCACCGAGGCATTCACGCGGATAACCCTGTGAAGCGACTCGGGGGTCAACGATGTTCGTCGATCAGTTCGGTTATCTTCTCGCGAATGTCGTCTGTGTCGACGGCGATGACGCTACCACACTGACGGCGGTAACGAGCGTACGGTGAGTCACCTTGGTGGTATTCGATTAGGTAGCCAACATCGATGTCGTCTCGACTGAACGATACCTCCTTGATCACTATTTTATCACGCCTATCGTCCGACACTATACGGAGTTCTTCGCCATCGGATGGTGATCGTTCCTCCCATCCGTCTACGTCGATTTCTTCCAGATTGAGTGAGTCATTCCGACCGCTCGATGCCATTCGTCACGGGAATTGTCCGCCCTATCGGATAAACACTCACTTCGGGACAGCTTGGCAGGGAAGATAAGGGATTATAGAGATACAAGGAGAATACCTGCGGCTTCAGCCGCAGGATGAATCCGACAACTCGGGATCGAATCACGCTGGGATAGCCCGTCTGAGATTTCAATATCCATGCTTTGAAGTGACAGGCAGTCCTGCATATAGGTAGGAATCAAGTTGGGAACAGAGCGGTTCTACCTAGTCCTACGATGGCGGCCTGCCCGCCCCAAGCAACCAAGCAATAATCGGAACCAGTCGATGACCGCCCGATTCTTCTCTGAATCGGTTGCGGAGTTGACTGCTGCACGCCCGACAGAAAGTAACTCCAAGTCCGGCGATGTCTGCTGGAGTCCCTGAGGCAAAAACAACTCCGGGAGTCCGAATATGGCTGAGGATAGGAGTACCGGGGGCTTGGCACTCCCAGCAGTCCCACCCGCTCAGTCCGCGAACCCTGCATGGATTCTCACCGTGTCGGGGTTCGGTGGGACTGGAAACCTGAAATCTCCAACGTTCAGGATTCCTCCGCGTGAACGCGGAGGAGGATGTCAATGACCGTAGTTGTCGAGCGTCGACTGATCATCTTCGACGAGAAGACCTGGATCCTCTGGTTCAAGGCCGACGCGAGCGCGCGATACATCGGCCCATTTTTCGTCGAGTTCGACACCAATGAATCGACGATGGCAGTTCTTGCAAGCTCGAAGGGTCGTCCCGGTTCCAGCAAACGGATCCAAGACGACTTGATCTGGTTTCGAGACGAGTTTGACGAGGTACTCCATCAAATCGATTGGTTTGACCGAAATGTGCTCGTTTTCGATTCGACCATCGAGCGTTCGCTCCGCAGTACTGGCTTTGCTCGTGTAGAAGAACCGCGAAGCACCACCAGTGTTACCGTAATCGCCAGGGCCGGTATACTCTCGTTCTTCGCCGTATCCATCAGTGTCTTCACCCGTCCAATGGCCGTGACTGCGCTCACCGGACTGCTCATCGAGAATCTCCGCAGCGTCCTCATCGTAAACGGCGTTCGGTGGGTGGCGACCAAGCTCCCGACCGTGAACTGGAAGCCGGCACGCATCGATGTTCAATGCGCCGACGCCGTGTTCGGTCACGTTTTCAGCAATCGTATCTTCTGCGCGCGGTTTCTGGGCAACAGCAACGAACTCGGTCGCTGGCTTCAACTGAGTACCGAATCCCTCCCAATTCTCCGCTGCTTCCTCACCGATTCGCTTCTCAACCATCGATTGCACGTTACGCGATTTCACCATCCCGTTCCCGTAGTGCCACGTGATGGTGTCTTTCAGGCGGAAACCAGCGTCTTCGATTCCAGCAAACAATCGATGGTGTTGTCTATTGCTCCCGAAAGCGAGGAGGTGCGCGCCGGGTTTGAGAATCCGATGGCATTCTTCAGCCCACTCACGAGACCACTCCTGGTAAGCGAGTTCGTCCTCGAAGTCGTCCCATTCCTCACCAAATAACCCGTCGAAGAAGTAAGGCGGATCCGTAACGACCGCGTGAATCGAGTCCTCCGCGAAATCAGGGAGAACATCAAAGAGATCGCCTTGGATAACCTCGTCTCGGGGCAAATCGTCCATTCGGCGAGAAGGTAAACAACCGCCGCTGATAACCCTACCGTCCGTCGGGGGCGTGGTGGGTCATCGAAGGTCGAAAAGCTCTCTGAAGTACGTGAAGACGTTCTCTGATACACCCTTTGCGTCCACATCGTACCACCGACCATCGTAGTACTTCCCCATGAGTTCATCCGTGTTAAAGGAAGCCTCACCAGCCGGGTTAACCGATGTTGATTCGACGTAGACGAACTCTTCTCCCGCAATCGTCACGATGTCGGCGTCGTCATCAACCTCCATTGGTAGATCATCGCGTTTGACTACGGGAGCGACGTGTTCTGGCGGGAACACCATTCCGAGGTCATACTCAAATGGCGGTTGAGAGAGCATACTCGTCATCAGGGCCGTCTTTCCTTCACAGTCTCCAGCACCGTCGACGAGCGTCTCCGTAGTGAAGGCGGAGTGCTGAATGTTTCCATACATCTTATCATCACGCTCATACGGCCACTTTTGGGCGAGAGTGCGAGCAAGATCGAACGCGTACTTTTCACCGCGACCCTCGGCGGTTGCGAACTCGAACATCGCTTCGGCCAACCGGCGCCCATACGGATTCGTATGCGCCCGCTCGAACGCAGTCGTCGTGTATCGGGGTTGGATTTCTTTCGCCGATGCGTACGAGAGCTTGTACACCGGAACAACAACGCCGTACTGCTTGTTGTCGTGTGTCCAGTTGTACCAGACGACATATCTACCGCCGCCGTCCGTGCGGTAGAACTTCCCGGAGTCCCCTTGCCCACCGAGACTTGGGTACTGTTCACTGGCCGTTTCGGCGGCGATTGGATCGGAAACCTCTCCCGTGACGGGATTCATCGGTTGTGACTGTCGGATGAGTGTTGTCCCGGAGTCATCTTTGACCTGGACGCCGAACGCAACGGTGGAAGCGGTGTCAGCCAACGAGTCCATATCCGGAACGATGTTTGCCGACAAGTCAGCTGCTTCCCCTGTCCCCTCAACGCCATCGATCATATTGTACAATCTACCGTCGCTCCGCCAGACATCCTCGTAATCGTCGGCTTCGACGACATCCCCGGTGACATCGAACGCTTCGACGGCGGTGCCCAACGAAGCGTTCGCGACGGAGACTGTGTTTCCCAACCCATTGCTGAAGTGAACGTCGATGGTTGAGCGATCAATCACGTCGGCGGACGGGTATTCGTAAGCAGTGAGGTATATCTCCATTTCGTCTCTCCCGTCGAAACGTCGAAAGAACTGAAGATCAACCGCTTCCGGGAACCCTATATCGAGTGTCGACGCACCAGCGTAGATGTCAGAGGTGAAAGAACGCACCTCATCCGGGAAACCCGGGGTGGAACCGGCTATGTGACGGACGGTCGCTCCGCTCACGATGGCTCCGCCGGTTGCCGCGGAACCATAGAGAAATTGTCTGCGCGACAGCCCACCAGGGCAATCCTCTTGCTTTCCCATGTAAGTCTAATCGCGGTCAGTTCTAACCTCCGCAACTCGGCCGTTCTTCTCCAGAGACTTAGTTGAAGAGGTCGCCGAGGCTTTCATCATCTTCGCCGTCGCCTTCTTCACCTTCACCTTCCTCTTCTTCGATGACTGGCTCCTCCGGTTCCTCTGGCTCTGCGACTTCGCCGGCGGAAGCCGCGGAGATCGCCTCCTCGATGTTGACATCTTCGAGTGCGGCGACGAGTGCTTTCACACGTGATTCTTCGACCTCTACACGGGCCGCGTCCAACACGCGGCTGATGTTCTCCTCATTGAGTTCTTCACCGGACTCGTGAAGCAGGAGAGCGGCGTACGCGTACTCCATTTCTATGAGCCAATTGGGGTTGGAGGATGTATAAACACTCCGTGTTTGATATGTCACAGTGTCTCTGTCCGGCGGTCAGAGTTCACCATTGAGTCGATCGATGCGAGTCTGAACCGGCGGGTGCGTTCCCACGAAGTTTTGCGCGTAGTTCGGCGCCGTATTGTACGTGAAGAGGCTTCGAAGCGCGGGTGTAGCCGTCGGGGCGTCGTAACCGTGTTCCTCTGCAATTTTCTCCAACGCTCGGGCGAGTGCATCGGCACCCGTTGCTTCCGCTGCCGCTTCATCGGCCACCAACTCACGGTACCGTCCCAGTGGAAGGGCGAACAGGAGAGCGAGTGCCGCCGCAGTTGAAGAGAGTACACTGCGCACCCGTCCATTTCCGTCTGCGGAAATAGTGCCACGCTCTTCGAGACGGTGTAAGGTGTACCCGAAGAAAATCGGGAGCGTCAACCCAAGGAGCATCGGAATCGTGTCTCGGTTCTCTATGTGGGTGATTTCGTGCGAGAGGACGGCAGCGAGTTCGTCTACATCTAACGTTTGGACGAGTTCGTCGGACACGACAACGGTACCATCCCGCCGGCGACCGACAGAGAAAGCGTTCGGCCCGCCGAGTTCACCCACCATAATCCTGGGCGGGTCAACGCCCACTTCCTCACTCGCGCGTTCAACCAGGTTGAAGAGGTTCGGTGCTTCCTCTCGCGGAATCTCTCGTGCGTTCACCTGTTTGAGCAGCATCTCCACGCCGAACGTGTATTGGCCGACAAGGAACGCCGCGACCGCGACGAGGATGATCCAGAGGGGAACGGGCGTTAACGCCGTTACGGCGGCAGAGACCACCCCGTAGGCGACGGCGAGGAGGATGAGCGTCGCCGTCATACGAAGTTGGAGGCGGAGGTTAGCCATCAACAGCGTCTAACGGGCCGGCTCTGGTAAATATTGATCCGTTGACGGGCGCTTTCGGCTCCCTAGCTGTGCTGTTCGACCCAATCCGGTGCGTCATCGGTAGCCGTGTCGACGACAGCGACCTCGGCATCGCGCTCTTCTCCGTCGACGATTTTGACCGGTCGCAGGCCATCGTCGTCCAGGACGATTGCCGTCAGGGTGCCGGTTGCCTCTTCGTGGAGAGCGATCTGGCGAAGTATCTGGAACATCGGGTACTGGAGAGCGTTGTTGTAGAGGACGCTCTCTCCATATCCCTTGAAACCAGCGTACGTGACCGGGTCGATTTCCTCTTGTTCTTCCTCTGGTTCGGGTTGCGCCCAGAGGCCGTCGGGCTTCGGCCGCTCGGGCCGCTTCTCCTCGATGGTTGCCTTCAGGTTGGCTGTCGGCGTGTACTGGCCGATGTCCACATCGTCGATCGCTTCGGACTCGAGGACGAGGATGCTGTTGCGGCGGGTCGTCGTCAGGGAGTCGATCTCGCTCGGTAGGTCGAGGGCTTCCACGACATCGTGGAGGTCGTCGAGCGGAATCTCAACTGTCGAATGCAAATTGAATACTTGGTTTGTCATGAGTGATTAGTCGCCTCCGTCTTTGATTTCTTCGAGTTGGTCAAGCAGGTCGTCGGTGCTTCCCATCTCGAACTCCATTTCACCGTCGTGGTCTTCGGATTTGGCCTCGCCTTCAGTCTCCAGATCCTCAGTGTTCACCTCTTGACGCTCTTGCTCGCTTTCATCGTAGGAACCGAACCCCATAGTCACGTGTAAGTAGGGCTTCTTCACTTTTGAACCCTTCAGTTTTCAGCACTAGGCAGCCTCCTCACCGCTGCCCCACCGTATCTCGGCTTCATCACCGACGGAAATCCCTTGACTGCGGGCGAATCCCTCGGGAACCTCCAGCACATATTTCGCCCGACCCGAGTACCGTTCAAAGGAACTGCTCCCATCTTCCGGAGCAGGTGCCGAGTGAATCTCTGTCACCTGACCGTCGGAGTCAAGGAAGATCATATCGATTCCGAACGACATATTCCGCATCACCATCCGCCGAGTGAGCGTTAACCGAAACGCGAAAAGCATCCCTTCGCCCTCCGGCAACGCATCCCGTCCCCCTAATCCTCGGTGCCACTCAGGAGCTGTGTCAGCGACCTCGGCGACGACGCGCGACTCCGAGTTTCCGGTCGATGAACGAAAGGTGACAACGGCTCGGTCGTGTCCGGTCACCGGCCACAAGAGTACGGCCACACCGGCGGTGAGAACGGCTACCGCAGCGATAAGTGGTTCCACTGCAATGGAAACAGTCACGAAAGGGAGTAGCATTCGCGGCGGTTAAACGGTTACCGCCGCCCGTAGAGTGCTGGCGGTGAAGTCATCCCGTCTTGGGTTTCTCACTACTTCCGTGGGGGAAGAACCGCTCTTGGTCGACGCCGGAACCAGCGAACAGGTTGGAGAACGTGTTGCTGGTCACATCGTCGAAGTCATAACTCACATCGTACGGTGAGTCGTCCCACGGAGAGTCAACGCCGTCAACCGCCTGTGACCGCTCGTGGAAGTACTGAATTTGTTCCTTCTGTTGGCTTCCCACGGAAGATTCCCCGACCGCTTCGGAAGTCGCTTTCAGCTTCTCGCCGTGGTTGACGAACGAGTTCGTCCCGAGTGTCGAGTCCTCCTTCATCAAGGAAGAGGCCATCAGAACGAATGCTTCCCGACCGTTTGCGACGGAGCGTTCTGAATCCGAACGAGCACCATCAAGACTTGGCGGTCTTTCAGTAACGCCTGAGAAGCCTTTGGCCTGTGACTCGAAGAGTGCGTTCGCTTCCTCTGCGGCTTCTTCCATCCACTCTGTGGACATATTCTCGTTCTCAACGACGAGTTTGCGGTTCTCAATCTCCTCCTCGCTCATTGGCGCCGCAGCGTCAGCTCCGTCATTTTCGAACGTTTCCCTTCCCTTTTCTCCCGCGGCGTGATCTTTCGTATCCATCCCGTTCGCGGTAGTGAGCAGGTGAAGTGCCGCCACGTCAGCCTGTGTTTGCGAGACGTCTTTAGTGAGGCCGACGCGCTGTTCTTCCCCGGCTTTGATGTTCCGCGTGCCACCCCAAACCTGAACGCCGATGTCGGTTGAGAGATCGTCATCTTCGTCGAGTCCGTCGACTGCGACCCGTTCCAGTTGCGCTTCGGTGAAGCCGGCGTCTTCGTCCCGGCAGAGCTTCCCAAGTGATTCTTTGAACTTCGCGGCGTCGTCCTCGTCAACATCCTCACTGAACTCGATGTCGTTGATAGCGTCCTGGTAGCGGTCGCTGACTCCCATATCGTCGAGGGACTCAGCTTCCGATTCCGTTTCCTCTACACTGACATCCGCAAGCGTTCCCTGCACGGCATACTCTTCGTCCTCTTCCGAGTCCCCCTCCCGTTCCGGGTTCGAGGTTCCGCCACCATCTCCCTGACTAACGTGCTTCTGTCCCATCCGGTTACAGAACAGTAGTGGTTTTGACAATATAAGCAATTAGGGAGATACGAATGCGTGCGCGGGGGCGTTCAGTTATCGGTTTCCTCGCGCTTCTTCACCGTGAACGGAACATCGTCGTGTTCCTCCATATTGCGCACGTATTCCTCAACGCGTTCGCCTTCGAGGTACACCTCTTCGCCGTAGAGGTCATCTTCCGACATCCCAAGGGAGACTCGGTCTTCGATGCGCTCGAGCGCACCGGCAGCGATGTCGCTGTCCCCGTTGTACTCCACTTCCAACTCTTCGGTGTCAACGTACCCCACTGGTTCGCCGCTTTCGATCAGGACGAGATGAGTCATTTCTAGTGGGTTTTTCGTTCTCACTGACTAATAAAGATTGGCGGATCGGTGCCGTGGGCTGCTCACTCCTCGTCGGTCTCGTAAGGGTTGTGTTCGAGTGCCTCAGCCACTTCATTTGCGAGTTCATCGTACGCCGCCGTCATCTCCGCATCCGTCTGCTTGCGCGGTTTAACTCGACGGCGCCACCTTGACTGTCCCGCGACCGCTTGGACGTTCATTGGGAGACGCTTCGCGTAGTTCGGCGAGAGCAGTCCGATGATGAGCATTTCAGGGCCGTGTTCCACAACGACCTGTTCGATGTCGCCGATCAGATCGCCCGTCTTCAACCCGGACGCAGTGAAGTACTGCGTGGCGTAAAACGCGCACCGGTCGTACCCCAACTCGTCAAACACCGAGTAGCATACTTCGCGCTGGTTTTTGGTTAACCCCTTCACGAGCGGGATGAGTTCGATGTCGGAGTCTGCGATGCGGTTGTGCATCCACTCCGTTCCTTCCATACACCCGACGACGGCTTCGAGTTGCTCCTCTTCGTCCATCTCCTCGGCATAGATGGAGTAGTCTGTCGGGATGTGGAAGTCGGGTTCTGTCTCGCGGATGATTTCGAGTTCGTCCTCCCATCGGAGGAGATTGAGCTTGTTGTCCGGAACGGTCGTCGTCGTGATCACGGTCGGCTCCTCGCCGAAATAGGAGGCGAACGTCTCACCATTCTTCATCAAGCGGCGGGCGTGCGTGATCTTCATCATCACGTACTCCGGCTCAACGGCGCGGACAAAGTCCCGGTGGGATTGCTGGGCCTCAACGCGAGCGACGGCTCCCGTCGGGAACTCAGTTGACATATCATACCGTAGGAGTGACCACCCCTTATCCTTGGCGGGGTGTGCTGCGCACCCCTCTCCATCGCAGAAGTTACGCGACGACGCGTACTACCCGTCGATGATGATTCACGTGTACTGCCGGCAGTGCAGTTCCGGCGAAGAGTACCCGACTGAGACAGCGGCGAAAGCCGATGGATGGACGGATCTTGATGCGATTGGTGCAGTCGGCCCTCGAACCGCTGAGTACAACGGCACGTGTCGGGATTGTTCCCGGTGAAGTCGTCGGGCTGCACGTCGCGTTTTTATCCGCTTAGTCGCAACGTAGATTGAATGGACGATCAACAGTTCCGCGTCTACATCGCCGCGAGCTACCAGCAACTCGCAGCGGGGGTCGTCACTCGACAGATCAAGGAGGAGGCGACGGAGTTGATGGAAGGGTTGCAAGACGATGCCTCCGACTGGGAGGGACGATACGAACGAGAACTCCCCGAACTCGATGGAGTGGATGGAGGTGTCATCGCCAGAGTGACCGAAGACGGCCTTCAGTTCGGTCACTACTGCCAGGATGGGTGGAACCCATCGTTTTTCGCAAGCGGAGAGCAAGGTGGGGCGGTATTCGACGAAATGGTAGTGCATTACGCGATAGATGATTACGGTGAATTGGATGTGGAAACCGTCTCCGACGCGATCCATGACGACGATGTTGAGGAGTGGTTGGCTACTGTGAACCGCGAACGGTGATCCACCTTTTGCGCCCCGCCCCGTACCGACCGCGTAAGGAATGAACATCGGATCCGAGGAAGTTCTGGTGACGGTCACGTGGGAACAGAGTGACGATGGTTGGCGAGCGGTGCTGGTCACCGGAACATCGGAAGGACGAGTGACTCGCCCGCTCAATCTCGGCGATGAGTTCGAAGTTGAAATAACGGATGAGCGGCGGTGCATCGGCTATGCGTCCCATAACGGTGCCAGTGCGTGTCCGTCGTTCGCGCAACTGGATGCAGGAGTGCAATGCGCCACCTGTCGCGCCAGAGATGTTCATCGGGACTACGTTGAAGGGCGGTCTGGATCGTCCAGAGATGGTGACCACAGCGTCTACCTTGCCCAATGTGCCGATTTAGTAAAGGTGGGGGTCACTCGAACGGAACGCGTTGAGAAGCGGTGGATCGAACAGGGGGCCGCGTTCGCTGTCGAAGTCGAAAGCGGGATCACAGCGGACGAGGCACTCGATGTCGAGAGTGACCTGTCCGAACGCGGGTTGTCCGAACGCATTCGGAAAGAGAACAAACTTCCCATTCCCGACGCCCACAGACTTGATGGCGTGATGGAACGATTCGACCTCGACGGTGATGTCGTTGATCTTAGAGACCGAACTACGTACGCGCGCCCTGCCCGCAGACGGGTTGAAAAGCAGGGTCGGTGCGCAGGAGAACTGCGTTCGGTATGGGGACAGTTGCTCGAAGTGAGCGGGCAGTGCATCGCGGTGACACCAGGGAAGTGCATCCGCCCACCGACACAAACGGGACTGGAACGGTTCTCGTGACGGCTGCCGCGGTGAACGTTTAAGCGGCGGCGATGCCAATGACCACCACGATGCACGGTAACCGTTTCGGCAACCTCGACGATGGGCAGTTCATTATGGACAAGTCCGAAATCGAGCAATTCCGTCGGGGGATGGCCCGCGTCCGCCGACATACGAATTCCAAGCTCACGTCTCCCTTTCAGGTGGGTTCGCAGGTAACAGTCACTCCCCACGGCCAACAAGGGATTATCACTGTCTCTATGCACGGGACGATGCAGATGCAGTTCAACATCACGCCCATCCCGGAGATGTTCGAAGGTGAAGGGGCCATCGACACTGGCCGAGCGGAAGAGATCAGCACCGACATTTCCGCTGCTGTCCTCTCCGCAATGCTGTCACAGACGAACGCCGAAACCTTCCCGGCGCAGTGACGAGGCGAGGGATGTTTTACCGCCGGAGGACGTATCCGTCACTTGAATGGATCTTCGCCTAGATCCGACCGAGACGGAGGACGCTTACAGGTTCGAGTACGTGTTCGAACGTGACGAAGGAGAAACGAAGGAGGTTGAGTTCGTAACTGACACGCTCGACAGGGCAGTTCTTGATCAGCTGGCACGTGAAGAATTCGCCGACGAGTTAGGATCCGATGTTGAACAGGTGGACGACGAGTGGGCGATTCACGGCGTCGGCATCTCATTTTATGATCCGCCGTGGAACCATTCCCCATCTCGATTAACCGAAACGATTCGCGGATTCGACTCTGTTGCATCTGCCCGGTTCGTCCCGGTCGACGTGAGCGACTACGGCCCGGCTGAGATTCGGGCGACGGCCGCACCAGGATACGATGCGGCAGCTGTCATCGATCGAGTTCGGCAGTATCACTCTGCACTCGAAACCGACATTGACGGTGACACTGCGGTGATTTATCCCCGTGCAATAGCCAAGCGATGGTTGTCGTGAAACGCTTCGGCAGAACGCTCGTAGGGCAGAGCAGAGAGAGGTTTTGAGCGTGCTGTCCTAGTCGATAATCCGCACCCTCGGAGCGAGAGAGCCGCGGTAAGCCGGTAAACGTATTCCCCTCCGAACACCTAATGGAGTGTGATGGATGACCACGCTGCGAGGATCGTCTCCATTACTCCCACGTTGATCAAGTGGTTGGATGAGTACGAACTCGATGACCTCGTCGGTTATTTCGACCCAGACGCCCTCTTTGTGGTCAATGACGCCGACACAGACTTGGACTTTCACGACATTCGCTCACGGTTCGATCCGGTTTGCTTCTATCCTGAGGCCGAGAACAAGCGAATTCGACACGTTCCGTTGAACGGTATCGACTTCATTGTCATCGATGGCGTTGACACGTTAGATGTCGCCAAGCAAATCGAAGAGATGGGAGCAATCGACGACAGCGAATGCGTCTACCTGGTGACGACGGATCTGGACATCAAACTTGACACGACTGACCTGACGGCAGCATTGGTCAACCAAGACCAGTACAAACGTCACACGGGCGAGACCGACGGCAAATACGTCTACGTTACGGGATCACTCCCTTCGCACTACCGCCAGGAATGGGGGGATATGATCGTGCAAGGTGGCCGCCCCAAAGAGGTTCGTGGTGGATTGGCCATCCCACAGTTGACTTGTTACCCGGATGGTCGCGTCGGAGTTGACACGATTCGCAGCAGCCGTTTGGGACTGCGGGCACTCGAAGGGGTAGGTCGGAAGACCGCACAGAAACTCGAGGAAAACGGGTATCAGACCCGCGAAGAAGTCGCACGAGCAACCCGCGGTGACTTGAAGGACATCTACGGAATCGGTCAGAAGACCGCCAACCGTCTGTGGTATCACTCGCGGGCACTCGAGCGCAGAGAGGTTAAACGACGCAACAACAACCCCGTGCCAGGTTCGGATAATCTTCCGGTGTTCATTTCGATTGAGACCGACGGTATGACGCCATCAGTCATTTGGCACATCGGTATCTTCAATTCCGAGACTGGTTCCTACAAGTCGTTCCTCGCGAAGACGCCGGAGGAGAAGGACGATATCATCCGTTCGTTCGCATCTTGGTACGCTACCGAGGCACGAGGGAAGACTGTGATTTCCTGGAAGGGATGGGAATCTGACTTCCATCACCTGAACCGATTTGTCTCCGAGTGTGCCCCGGAGTACGAGTCTATCTGGAGGACGGCGAACGAGTGCGACCTCTACTATTGGGCAGTTGAGCAGAACAATGCGGTTCTCCCCGGTCGAACGGAAGACATCACTGAGATTTGCCGAGCGTTGGGGTACGATCTCCCTCAGACCGGGTTGTCGTCTCGGCAAGTGATGCGCGAGTATCGTCAGTGGATGGGTGGTGAAGTCAGCGAACCCGACTGGAAGTTGATCGATCGCTACTGCTGGACGAAGGTAGAGGCACTCGTTCGGGTGTACGATGAACTGTCATTAGGGGAAAACGTTCACGGTTACTCGGGGTGAAGTAACCAAAGTGATATGAACGGAGAGCTGGACGGGTCTGTCCTCAAGGAGGAGTATCCCGATTACCGAGACCAGATCCAGCACATCTACACTCAGCACGCGGAGGAAGCCGAACACGTCCCTCCGTCGAACGTACTTCCCGACCGTATTGCTGACCGCCTCGAATTCGACCTCTTCACCCACCAGGCAGAAGCCATCAGCGAATTGGGATACGGTGAAAGCGTCTGCGTCTCCACCAGTACGTCGAGTGGGAAGACGATGGTGTACGCGCTTCACTTCGCTCGCGAGTACCTGGAGAACCCGGCGTCGACCGGTCTCATCGTCTACCCAACGAAGGCGTTGAGCCGCGACCAGCAGCAAGCGTTGACGGAGTTGTACGGGGAGGAACTCGGATTGGACATCGACGTGATGGTGTACGACGGTGATACCCCTCGTGAGGAACGGCCGGACATCCGAGAGAACGCCGACATCATCATTACCAACTTCGCCGGCATCAATCACTACCTCCCGTACCACGGGAAGTGGGCGAACTTTTTCTCAAACCTTAGCCTAATCGCGCTCGACGAGTCGCACACTTACACGGGTGTTCACGGGATGCACGTTGCGTGGATCCTCCGCCGCCTCAAGCGCATTATCGACTACTACAACGCGGAACCGCAGTACGTTCTCACGTCGGCAACCATCGGGAACCCGAAAGAACACTCCCAACGCCTTACGGGCGAGGATGTTTTCGTCATCGACAACGATGGCTCGCCAAGCGGAAAGCGCACACTCGTCTTTTGGAATCCTCCGCCGTGGAGCGAGAAGGAAACACGACAGGATGGGACGGTTAATCGCAAACCCGCAAGCGTTGAGTCTAGCGAAGTACTGGCCCACCTCGCCGCCAACGACGTTCAGACTCTTCAGTTCGCTCGCTCGAGGAAGATGACTGAATTAACCTCGCATCGTGCAATCGAACATCTGGAGGACGACGGCACGCCTTACGATGTCGATGTCGACATTGAGGCTTACCACGCAGGTCACGGTAAGGAGACGCGACGGGAGACCGAAGACAGGTTGAAAGCTGGTGAGATTGATGCCGTAGTGTCGACGGAAGCACTCGAACTCGGCATCGACATCGGTGGTGTGGATGGAACGATCATTGCAGGTTACCCAGGAACGCGTCAATCATTCTGGCAACAGATTGGGCGCAGCGGTCGTGGGGCGACCGAAGCGATCAGCGTCTTCATCGCCGACTACGACTCTATCGATCAGTACCTCATCAACAACCCCGAATACCTCAGCGAGAACTACGTCGAAGACGCCGTCGTTGATCTCGAAAACAACGATGTCTACAGTCAACACATCCTCTGCGCGGCGAACGAACTGGCACTAACCCACGAGGATAAGGAGTACTTCGGTGACGACCGATTCGAACGCGCAATTCGGATGTGGAAACTGTCGGGGCAACTCGTTGGCGGTCTCAACACGGGCGTGCAATACAGCGGAACAGGCCGTCCAGAAGCCGACATCAGTATGTACGCCTCAAGCGACGAGCAGTTCGAAGTGCGGTTTCACGCCGAGGCCGACGGTGACCTTGACCTGGAACCCGTGGACAAGGATCGCGCTTACCGAGACTTCCACGAGGGCGCGATCTATATGCACAAAGGGCAACGGTACCAGGTCATCAAGTTCGTCGACCAAGGCTCCCAACAGTACATCGTTCTACGCCCGGCCCACAACGTCAACTACTACACGAGGTCGAAGTCCGAGACGCGTATTACGAACGCAACGTCAGAGCAGAGCCGCTCACTCGGCGACTTCACACTCCACTGGGGAACAGGAACCGTCACCGCCCACTACGAGTACTACGACAAAATCGACATCGACTCTAACAGCCCGACACAGCGCAATATCCCAACGGGATTACCGCCGCTGAATATGAAGACCCAGATGCTCTGGATCGAAGCTCCCGACTACGTTGAGGAAGGCCTCATCTCAAAGTACGCCGACTTCGAAGCGTCGAACCAACCAACCCACATCGCGAACGGGTATATGGGCGGGTTGCACGCGGCGGAACACGGGATGATCAGCGTCGCTCCGTTGGAGTTGATGATGGACAAACAGGACTTGGGCGGCCTCTCAACGTTCGCTCACCAGGCCTTCGACACCTCCGGGTTCTTCATCTACGATGGTATCTCGGGCGGACTCGGATTCTCGCGCACCATCTACAACCAGTTCGAAGAGATTGCCATCCGTACCCGGGAATTGATCGCCGGGTGCGAATGCACCCGTGAGCGTGGTTGCCCGGCGTGCGTGATGGATGACAACTGCGGGAGTCAGAACTCACCGCTCCACAAATCCGCCGCAATCGACCTCTTCGATCATATGCTAGGAGAGGCATCCGAAGAGGATCTTGACCCGTACACAACTGGTGGCATCGGCAACCAGCGTCCACCTGTGTCGTACTCGTCGCTACCCGCTCAACTCGACTAGAAGTCCCCCAGTCCCGTCTGTCGGTGGTCGGCTAAAATGTCCTGACTCGTCTCCCAACTCCGCCTAGCACAGTCGGGTAGGTCACCGTGTTCTTCGACGTAGCTCTCGAGGAACTCGATCGTTCGCTCGTCGCTGGGGTAACCGCTCCCGATGGGAACGTCGTACTGCTCGGCCAACTCTAGTACGTGGCGTTCGCGAGCTTCCTTCGCCAGGATGCTCGCCGCCGCAACGACATCAACGCTTTCGTCGGCTTTGAACTCCGCGTTGAGGTTGAGGTTGGTGTTAAGGTGTTCTTCGACCAATGGGACAAACCGATCGGGATCCGTCGCAGCGTCAAGCGTCCCAGAAGCCGCGTCGTCGCCGTCTAATCGGTCGATTGCCTCAGCGTGCGTCCGTGCGGTGAGACGCGTCATCGATCTGCAACGGTCGATTCTCTCAACGCTAATCTCGACGACGCTTATCGAAGCGTCCGGAATCGACCGTAAAGAGTCATACAGTTCTCGCCGTCGTGACGGGGACAACCGCTTCGAGTCGTCTACTTTCTCCGGGAGGTCAGCTTCCTCGGTCACCGAGATTGCTGCGACGAACATCGACCCGATGACCGGCCCTTTCCCGGCTTCATCGACTCCGATGATTACCATACAAACGCGTACGGTAGTCGAGGATAAGAGCCGCCCGACGGGTAGATGAGACGCTGCCGCGCCAACGCATTTAAGTGAGGACGGGCAAACGTTGATAAGCGACGCAGAGAGAACGTCACCGAAACGACAAAGTGCAAATCAACTGAAGGTAGTGACAAACTATGCATCGTCAAGGACACATCGGTATGAGCTTGCTCCTGTACGCGCCCGCGTTCGGGGCACTCGGGTGGCACGGTTATCTGGAAGCGGCCTTCGTTGGCCTCGGCATCGTCTTCGTGACGGCGATGCTGCCGGACAAAGATCAGAAGATTCCGGTAATCAAACACCGGGGAGGAAGCCACACGCTGTTCAGCGCAATCGTGATTGGGGCGGTGGTCGCCGCGGTCACCTACTCGTTCGTCGCTCACCGTATGTGGGGGTTGGCGTTGCTGTTCGCGGTGGCGGTCTTCGCTAACCGAAAGTTCCGTCTCGTTCGACACCGCCAGAGTCACATCGTCATAGCCGGGTTGATGCTCGTTCTGGCATCCGGTGCCACCATCGATGTCCCGCTTGGAGACGGCGTGACTCACTTCGCGGTGTTCTGCGGGTTCGCTGCCCTCCTCAGCATCGTCGCACACCTGACCGCAGACCTACTCACGCCGACCGGTGTCAAGCCCTTCTGGCCGGCGACCGACGCCAAGTACACCCTCAACATCGCCAAGGCGGCAAATCCGATGGCTAACTGGCTCCTGTTCGTCCTCGGCGTCGGCGCAACCCTTTCCGCAGGCTACGTCGTTCTGTTCCTTCCGACCTGACCGTCGTGTTTCTTGTACGGTAGGGGGAGAACCAGGTTGAAAAGAGTCTCAGTCGCTTTTCGTTGCGGGATTGCCCGTGATGGCATCAATCTGTTCGACGAGTTCACGGGCTTCGTCTGTGTCTGCGAGCGCGATGTCAAGTACTTCCGTGAGGTGAGTGACGGGTACGATGTTGACCGCCTCGTGGTACTCATCCTCGATGTTGACATCCTGTTCGTTCGCTGCGGGGATGATTACCGTGTCCATTCCCGACTTGGCTGCGGCTTCGATTTTTGCGCTGACGCCGCCGACAGGGAGGACATCACCGCGGACGGAGAGCGAGCCAGTCATTGCGATGTCCTGCCTGACTGGGACGCGTTCGAGCGCAGAGATGACTGCGGTGGCGACGGTGACCGACGCCGAATCGCCGTCGACGCCCTCGTGTGTTTGGACGAACTGGACGTGCAAGTCCTTGCGTTCGATGTCCTCACCACCGAGGCGTTTGATGATGGCGGAGACGTTCTCAACGGCTTCCTCGGCAATCTCCTGAAGCTTGCCGGTGGCCACGACACGCCCACCGCCGAGCGATGGAGCCACTTCTCCCATCACGGGGAGAAGCAGTCCCGAGTCGCCGCCGTAGACGGCAAGACCGTTCACTCGACCGGTCACTTCATCCTCGGTCATAGTGACATCGTACTCTTTCTTGCGTTCGATCATCTCGTCGGCGACCTGTGTTTCGATAGTCTTCGACCGATCCTTCGCTTCAATCACGTCGTCCTTCTGCACGAGGTCTCTATCCTTCGACTCGGCAATGTCACCGGCTGCGCGGACGATACCGCCGAGGTCACGCAAGTGGAGGGTGAGATGGCCCTTCCGGTCAGCGCGGCGGCGGGCCTCGCGGATAATCTCTGCGACGGCCTCGTCGCTGAAGTGCGGAATGTTCTCGTCTTTTTCGACTTCCTGGGCGACGAACCGCGCGTATTTGCGTCGCATCTCGGGCGTATCCTCGATGTTGTCGTCCATATACACCTCGTACCCGTAACCGCGGATGCGAGAGCGAATCGCGGGGTGGATGTTCTCCATTGCGTCCATATTCCCGGCGGCCACCAGGACGAAGTCACAGGGCACGGGGTCGGTCTGCACCATCGCCCCCGAGGAGCGTTCGCTTTGGCCGGTGATTTGGAATTCACCCTCCTGGATTGCCGTCATCAACTTCTGCTGGGTGCGGATCTGGAGCGTGTTGATCTCGTCGATGAACAGAACGCCACCGTGGGCCTTGTGAATCGAACCTGCCTCGACGCGTTCGTGGGCGGGGACGGCGAGGTGGCCGGACTGGAACGGGTCGTGGCGGACGTCGCCCAGGAGCGACCCGGCGTGTGCCCCCGTCGCGTCCTCGAACGGCGCAGTGTCGCGCTCTGACCCGTCAATAAGCAGGTTCGGCGTCTGCGCCTCGAGGTTGCCACTGATGTACCTGAAGGCGATGTAGATGATGACCGCGGCGATGACACCGAGGAGCAACCGTCCAGCGAACAGAATGGAATACGCGAGGACGGCAATGATGATCAGTACGACGATGAGACGGCGAATGCCGTATCGTTTCTGAACTTCCTCACGCTTCATCTCGATGAGTTCCTTCCCTTTGCCCGAGGGAAGAGTCTCAACGTTCGGGGCGTTGTCGTCTTCGGCGTTCGGGGTGATGAGGACGTCTTTCAAATCCTCTTCCGGCATCATGTGACTCATCGCCTTCGCCAGCATCGACTTCCCCGTCCCTGGGGAGCCGATCATCATCACGTGACGGCCCTGTCTAGCGGCCTTCTTCACCGCTTCACGAGCTTCCTCCTGGCCGATGACCTGGTCGATGAGTCTGTCCGGCACCTTGATCTGGTCGGTCGAATCGAACACCAACCCACCCAGAAGGTCGTCTTCGCGTTCAGGGTCGAACTCCGCATCGTCGCGTAGTTCCACGTCACTGCCCAAATCTCGCTCATCAGCTCCGTCACCATCGGTCTCCCACACGGTGACTTCCTCGTTGGGTACCTCGCTCGACATTAAACGTTCCTATGAAATTGTCTTCTACGTTAGTTCATATACTTTCCCGGTCACCCTCCTTTGAGCCGGGGTTTCGGGCTGCGGAGAGCGAGCAGCGGAACAGCGTACGCCGCAGTGCCCAGGGCCAAAGCGCAAAGTGAGTGTATCACGAACAGTGCATAGAGACGGCATCGATGGGGGAAACAGATCGAACCGGCGTGATTGGAACAGGATGTGACAGCCTTGACTCCGCCATTGGCGGCGGATTCGAACGTGGGCAAGTGGTGCAGATATACGGGGAAAGTGGGGCCGGGAAGACAAACATCACGGCCTCCACTGCCGTGAACGCAGCGGCCACCGACCGAACGGTTGCCGTCCTGTCGCAGGAGGCAACCACTTTCGACCGCATCAACTCGTTAGCTGCTGGTCGAGACGCTGACCGCGATGTCTTAATGACGAACGTACTCGGAAAGACCGTCTCAGATTTCGACGAGCAAGATGACCGAATTGCGAACATCGAGTCGATGGTTGATGGACTCGATCTGATTGTGTTTGACGGGTTCGGTGGCACGTACCGTATGGCGCGTTCGCGCCCCGAAGCTAACGGACGAAAGGTTGAACGCCGCCTCTCCCGCCAGGTCACGCTCCTCAAGGCGTTTGCACGCAAACACGACCTCGCCGTCGTACTGACGAACCAGGTCTATTATTCGCCGGATGAGGAGCGCGTGAAGCCTCTCGGTGGTGCGGGCCTCACCGATTGGTTCGATGGGATTCTCTACGTTGAATCGTTTAGTGGCAACCGCCATTCCCTCCTGGTAGAGAAGCACCGAACCGCAACGGAAGGTGGTCGTGGATGGTTCGAGGTGGCCGATGATCGACTCGTCTCTCTCACTCCCGGTGACGGGAACGTTGATTGACGGTTGCTTCTGTTGGCGGTGTGAGCCAGGAATTCGAAAGGTGAGAGACGGTCGAATGTTGGTGGACGTCTTGAGCGGATCCGTCTGTTGATCGTATATTATACTCTTCGCTACCAGACAAGTCAAAGATACATACTATAATAACACTTTTACAGTATCAATGACTAACTGATAGTGATGGGGGTAAAGGATGCCCGTGGCCGCGCAGAGAGTAGCACGACGCGAGAGGAACGGTCAGCAGAGACCGCCCGGAAGATGATTGACGCCGAAGAAGAGACCATCACCTCCCTTATCCAGCTTTGCCGAGAACTGCAAGACGATGACGCATCACCACAGGACTGGCAACTCTTATCGGACGAGTACGCTCGAATCGTCACTGACCTTCAACGAGCGGCCCACGGCCTACGCCGAGCCGAACGTGACTGGGCATTGAACGAACGCGAAGGGAGTGGATTCACGGAGAACGTGAACGACGCTTGGACACACGTCCTGCGAGCGGCAGCCTACCTTCACCCACGAATCAAAGAACTCGCGTTCGACCACGTTGCCGACCCGCAGTACGCACGCTGCAACGCAGAACTGTCTGCAATCACCGAACTCATCGACGCGAGAGATGCCATCGACGAGGCTTTGGAATCGGTTGAGTGAGGCCTCGGCGTGAGCGTCGTCGGTTGAACGTGACTATTATTCCATCGACCCCGATAGTTACAGGTAATGATAGAAGCGATCCTGCACAATCTACCGGAGGTGCTGGTACTCCTCGGTGTAACCCTCGCCATCCTAGAGACGATAGCTCCTGGGACTCAGTTAATCGTCGCCGGGGCGGGGTTGTTCTTCGCCGGGGTTGTGGGCATCATCTTCGCCCCCGCGGCACACCCGATAGTCCTTGCCGGGTTGACGCTCGTGTTCGCTGGTTTGTCGCTCCTCGCGTACCGACACCTCGGCCTCATCAGTAATGACGGCGGTAACGCCAAGACAAGTGACTCGGACAGTCTGAAGGGAGAAATCGGCCACGTAACCAAAACCGTCACCCCGACAGAGGGAGAGGTGAAGCTTCAGAGCGGGTTCAACCCGCGGTATCAGGCGCGGACGATGGGCGGAACGATAGAGGAAGGTGAAGAGATCATTGTTCTTGACCCTGGTGGAGGGAACGTTCTTACCGTTGACTCGTTGGGAGTGAGTGATACGGACGCAGAGTTAGAAGAGCAACTGGAGACCGACGAGCGGTAGTTCCCCACCGGAGTCGGAACGAGGAAGTCGTTCACACACCGGAAGCGACGAGTTCACACAAGCGTTGTCTGGTACGCGTCTGCGAAGTCAGTGGGGACGGGAAGTTCCTTCAGAACACTCGCTTGCACCCGCAGGAATCCATTTGAAGCGCGTTGGCAGTTCGCTTCTAACCAATCAGCCACCGTTGGACTGTTCAGATATTCCGCCACCTCCTCAATCCTCTCTGGATCCTCTGGAACGATGTAGTAGGTGCTATGGAGGGGAACGATGTCGCCTTCGCGATCGATCCAGAACTCCGGTTCCTCCGTGATGTCCTGGCAGAGGATCTTCGGTTGTAAGATGTCCTCCATCGGCGGCGTCTCATGCCATTCGTACCATTCCGCACCGTCTTCACGAACGCACCATCGTTCCTCGAGTTGTTCCCTATGAGCGGCAATCCAATCGATGTAATCTGAAAGTGCCTCCCGTCCCTTCAACCGCCCCCGTTCGTCGTACGGACAGACGAGTACCTCTTCCCCGACGATCTCTTCGCGGTTGGCGTCGAGTTCAACATTCGAACCGGACGCAGATGGATGAGTAAGTTCGCCGGCGACCTCATCGGGAACAGTAGCACGTTCCTGGACGAACACGTCCTCGGCTCCCGTGGCCACCCCACAGCTAACGCGCACGCTGATGTCGATCAGTTGAACCGGACTGTCGGGGACGTTCGCGTCACCGCCACGGAGACAGTTCGACCACCTCCGACCGTCTTGCGGCAACGAAACTTCAGAGAACTCGCCTTGGCGCGAGTGGAACGCGGTCGATCCGCTCCCACCCTTCTTGATCGCAGTCACTGCCGGGTATGCGAGGTGGTTCGGGAACGCGTCCTCGGGAAGGTGCCGGATTTCTCGGATGTGGTGATTTGACGCAAGCATTCGCCGAAGGTCAGTTGCGGCCTCGACGTATTCGTATTTCTCCGGCGTTACGAAAGCGAGTTCACCGCCCTCCTCGAGTAGCTGGAGTGACCGCTCGAAGAAGAGGAAGTACAAATCGAACCGTCCATAAGCAGTATCGAACCGTTTTCTGTAATCAGTTTTCTCCGCCTCGTTCATCGCGCCGATTGAAACGTATGGCGGATTGCCAATCGTGTGAGTGAACTCCCCGATTTCATCCGCTGGAAGTGTAAGGAAGTCGCCACAGACCACCTCAACAGGGACGCCTTCGAGACGTTCGCGGGCAGTGGACGCGAGTTCAGCGTCCTCTTCAACGCCAATCCCGTCCGGTTGAGGTAGATTGTGTTCCCGGCAGTAGCGGTCAACAACGCGGGGAAACGGCCCGGTTCCGAGGCCAGGGTACAAGATGCGTGATTCTTCCGTCGGGGGGCGTGCATCGAACAGAGACTCCACCATCAGTTCTGCAACGCCTTCTGGCGTTTCGACGTGTCCCCTAGCCATTGTTCTCGTAGTCAGCAGTGATGATGTCGTGGACGTGGTCAGCGAGTACGTCACCGATGCCTTCGACCTCGACCAGTTCGTCACGCCCCGCGTTCATCACGGCGCGAATGGAGCCAAAGTGCTCAAGCAACCGTTCGGCGGTAACGGGGCCAACTTCGGTGATGGAAGCGACGACGTACCGTTGCTGTTCAGTGAGTGTCTTCGCCTCCTTACTCCCGTGAAGGCTCACCGTCCGGTCGTCATCTTCCTGTTCCCGGCGGGCAATCGTTTCCAGCATCTCGGCGGTATCATCGCTATCCCTGGTACGCAGAACGCTCCCGCCGAAGTCAATGGCGATGGAGGCGATTGTCGATCTGATTGCGTTCGGGTGGATGTTCCGACGAGTGTAGAGGCCATCACCTTCGATGATGAGGACGGGGCGGTCGTAGGCATTCGAGACCTCTTTGAACTGTTGGAACAGGTCTCGATCACCGTCGATCATCGATTGGAGGAAGTCATCGACTTCTTTCCGTTCGACCGCGACACGATCCGACAGCACGTAGTCGCCGGTCTCCAGCGTCTCGACGCGGGCGTCGACGCCTTCCATCGTGGAGAGCTTACGCGGGATTTTCGAGTCCATCTCCGCCTTGTCAGCGACAATTTCGATGTCATCACCGTCAAGAACCGGTTGTTCTGCCGGTTCGCTCGCTTCATCGTCACCAGAGTCGTCATTCTGTGGTTCGGCGACATCGGCGTCCCCGTCGTGTTCATCATCTTGGCCGGCAACGACCCCGGATTCATCGTCCGTTTCCTCGTCTGAGTCGGTGCCTGACGCGAAGTCTTCGAGGCCGACCTGTTCCGTATCGTCGCGGAGCTCTTGAACAATGTCGCCCTCGATGTCTTTCAACTCCTCTATCTCGCTTTTCATCGTCCGCTCTCGGCGGCGAGAGATCCAGTAATACGTTTCATCAATCGTACTACCCCCTTTCCCATCTCGGTTGTCGGCGGCAACGAGGACGGTAACGGCTCCCTCCCGCCCACGGCCGGTTCGCCCCTTGCGCTGAATCGCTCGAACGCTTTGGGGAACCGGTTCGTAGAAGAGTACAAGGTCAACCTCCGGCACGTCAAGCCCTTCCTCAGCGACGGAGGTAGAGACCAGAACATCGAATTCGCCGTCACTGAACCGTTCAAGTGTCGCTTTCTGTTGCTTCTGGCTCATCCCGCTACTGGACTCCTTATCCTGTTGTCCAACGAACTTGTGCGCGTCAAAGTACTCGTCGAGGTACTCGGTAAGCGTCTCGGCAGTGTCACGCGATTCAGTGAACACAAGGATGCGTGTGTCGTCCGTGTTGGCGACCGTTTCGAGGACGCGATCGCGCGCCTCCATAAGTTTGGGATGCTGGCCATCGAAGTTGCGCGCGCGACGGAGGGCGGATTGCACGCGGTCGTCGGCAACGAGCCGTTGAGATGCTTTCGACCCACTGGAAGACCTGGCGTCGGCCTCAACGTTACGTTCCATATAGGAGACGAACGCCTCAACGCCCTGGGACTCGAGCGTCTTGATTCCGGGGTTGAGCTTGTCTACCTCTGCGATGACCGACATCGCCTTGTAACCCGCGGAGTCGTCGTTGTTGATGAGTCGCTGGGCGTCTCCGCGCATCCCGTTCAATTGCTTCTGTGAGACGTCTTTGGTCGCGGAGTTGGCGACGCCCATCTCCTTGAGTTTCGTCATCCGATCCTTGACAACCTGTTTGAGGGTGTCGCGGATTTCGAGGATTTCATCGGGGAGACTGATCTCCAACCAGTCAACGGTGGTCTCGTACTGGTAGTCGGCTACGTCAGAGTCGTCCTCGGTTCTGACTTCGACATTTTCGATGCCGAGGTTCTCACACACCTCGAGGATAGTGTCTTTGTCTCCGCCGGGGGACGCACTCATCGCCGTCACGAGCGGTTCGTCGGCGTCCTGGTGGTATCTCTCTGCGATGTAGTTGTACGAGTAGTCGCCGGTCGCACGGTGGCACTCGTCGAACGTGCAGTGGACGACGTTGGAAAGATCAATTCGATCTTCTAAGAGGTCGTTCTCGATAACTTGCGGCGTGGCGATGATGACCGTCGACTCCTCCCAGAGATCTGCTCGGTTGTTCGGGCGTACGTCACCGGTGAAGACGACAATCTGGTTGTTGAAGATGTCGAGAGCTTCCCGGTAGAAGTCAGCGTGCTGTTGGACGAGCGGTTTCGTCGGCGCGAGGAGTAACACCTTCCCTCGGTGTTTCGCCATCCTCTCAGCCGTCAACAGAAGGCTCACAGTGGTTTTTCCGAGCCCGGTCGGTAGCGTGACGAGTGTGTGGTCGTCGCGACTGTTCTGAACAAGGTCGATTTGGTACTGGCGGGTTTCTATGAGTCCATCAGTGAGGAGGGAGTGAGAAGCGTACTTCCCGCTGGCGTCGACGAAATGGTCTTCCCGCGGCATTCGAGTTGACGTGTCCTAGCCTTGCGCCAGTTTAACCGTCTTCGTTCGCCGGGGTTGGAAGGTGTGCGGGCGTGGCACCTATTGCTCCTCAGGCACTGTTCGGATCCGAATGCCGACGGAGGGATACACAACCGTTATCGCTGGAAGTCGAGGGATTGAGGAGGAGTTCGGCGAAGAACACGCACGGGAACTGGTTTGGAGTGTTATCGATGCCACCCCGTTCGAGATTGCGGAGATCGTCTCCGGGGGAGCCGACGGTGTCGACGCTCTCGCCGAGGAGTACGCCGAAGTGAACGACTTTCCGCTGACGGTGATGGAGGTGACCGACGAGGAGTGGGAGAAGTTCGGGGATTACGCCGGCCCGCGGCGCAACGCTCGGATGGCAGGATACGCAGATGCAGCCATCGTCTTTCGAATTGACGAGTCACCAGGTTCGACGAATATGATCCGTGAAGCGGAGAACCAGATTGGCGAGGAGCAAACGTTCATCGTTGACATCGACACCCCTGGTGTATGAAGGCGTGAAGTGAGGTGACCTTTTCACCGTCGTGGTATGACCGTACTGATGTACACTAACCGATGTCCTCCATTTGGGTTTGGATCCTTGCTGGCCTTCTCGTTTACACCGCCATTTCGGTCTTCCTTGACCGAACCGGTCGGCTCCCGGAAAATATCGGGACACAAGGCCCACTAACGACGATTCGGACGGAACGTGGGAAGAAATCCATTGATCGCCTCGCCCGCCGGTTCAGTACGTTCTGGCGTCCCTGGGGCGACATCGGAGTGGCCCTCGGTGTGTTTGTGATGGCTATGGCCGCCGCCGTCCTAACATGGATAGGCGCGTTAATGCTCGTGGAGCGTCCCGAACGGGTGACGGATGATCCCGCTGACGTACTCGTTATCCCAGGCGTGAACCAGTTCCTTCCGATTGAAGCGGCCCCGGAAATCGTTCTCGGTCTTGTTATTGCCCTCGTCATCCACGAAGGGGGACACGCCATCTACTGCCGGTTGGGAGACATCGAAATCGAATCGATGGGCGTTGCTCTCCTCGCGTTGCTTCCGCTCGGCGCGTTCGTCGAACCCAACTACGACGACCAAGAGGAAGCCGAGCGCCGAGATTACCTTCGGATGATCTGCGCCGGCATCACTAACAACATCGTATTTGCTCTGCTCTTGTTCGCTCTCCTCTTCTTCGCAGTGTCGCACGCATTTGCTCCCGTGGCGGGTGTCCCGGTCGGAGGAACGTATCCGGATACTCCAGCAACTGACGCCGGAATCGACGGTGGGGATGTCATCGTTGGCATCAATGGAGACGAAGTGGACGACGAAGATGAACTCCGGGAACATCTCAACGCCGCGGAAGAGAGATCCGTGACCGTGGAGTTGGCTGATGGAGATTCCGTCACCGTCGACAGGAAAGTGGTCGTGACACAGGTGACCTCCTCTGGGGCAGTCGCAGGAGGTGAGTTGAATGCTGGAGATTCAATAACGACCGTGGACGGTGAGGAAGTGAATACCCTGAACGAGTTCCAGAAAGCAGCCGAAACCCAGGAAAACATTGCACTGACGACCGCTTCCGGCGAAGAAGTCTCGATAGAAACGGGAGCGTTGGCTATCGATGTAGGTGATGACGGAGCGATGGCCGACGTGGCGGACGGTGATGAGTTCCTTATCACACACCTCAACGGTGAGCGTGTGACACACGCCGACGACCTGCGTAACGCTCTCGATGCCAAACAACCCGGAGACACGGTCGAAGTCACGGTGATTGACGGCGATGAAAGAACCCACGAAGTGGTTCTCGAAGACGGAGGGGATGGCGACGCAACCCTCGGCGTGCAGATCGCCGGTGGAGTGAACGGTGTTGGGGTCACCGACTTTGGAACTGATACCTATCCTGCGGAAGAGATTGCGGGACTCATTCAAGGAGACGGAGGAATACTCGGATTTGGGCAGTACCTCCTCATTATGTTGTTCCTGCCGCTGATCGGAGCTGTGGATCCTGCAATTGGCTACAACTTCGCAGGGTTCGTCGGCGATGCAGCGAACTTCTACGAAGTGACCGGGCCGCTTTCAATCCTCGGTGGCGGTGCTTTCGTCCTGTTTAACGCGATGTTTTGGACGGCGTGGATCAACATCCAGGTTGGGTTATTCAACTGCATTCCCTCGTATCCACTCGATGGCGGCCATCTACTCCGTGAACTCGTCGCGGAAATCGCCGAACGGGCATCACTCCCATATCCCGAGGCGGCCGGCGTGTATGCAGTGCGGGCGACAACGTTCCTCTCTATTACGGCACTGCTCCTGATGTTGTTCCTCTGACGCTGACCTTCCGAAGACTGGCTTCGTTTCAATCGACACCGATGGTGTAATGAGTCAAACATTTATCGCGGTGCCGCGAACCAACGATTGAGATCACCCGATGGGAGAGGGACGACCGGACATCGAAGCGCAGTACGACAAGTACAACATCGATCGCGAACACGACGATCCGAACAACAGTTCCGACAAGTACCCGCCGGACTGGAATCTTCGCCAGGGGGCGATGCTTGATTATCACAACGAGACCTGCGCCCGTTGCCGCCGACCGATTGGGAGTGCTGACGAATCGCTGGACTTCCATGTCCATCACATCATTCCGTTGCAGAAACGCGGCGGACATGAGTTGAAGAACCTCGCTCCGTTGTGCGTTCCCTGCCACTCCTTGATGCACCCCAATAACGACAATTTGGGTGATTGGAAGAAATCCCCAATGTTCCCGGCGCGGACGGCGGATCGTCGCGTCGCTGTCGAACGGTTGCCTCTCTCCGATCTCGAGCGAGCCGTTTACGACGACCGATCAGATGAGTCACAGATTGGTGTGAACGGAGACGTGAACGTGTACGCCCGCTCATCGAAATCGACTGATGTTCCTGCGGAGATCGCAGTCACCAAAGAGAATCCGAAGCGGAAAGATAAGAAAGAACTCAGCGTAGGCGGCGGATTCGAGTTCTTCTGCGACGACTGCGGTTCGTTCGTAGAGACTGCTTCCAAGCGTTGCTCTTCCTGCACTATGATGGGCCCGAGCGTAGTGGATTGGAAAATGGTTGGCGCAGCGGCGATCGTCCTTCTCTTACTCCTCGCTTACGTCTTCGCCTTCTGATTCCGCGTTCAGGTCGGGGAACATTACCCTGGCAATGTCCCCGTGTTCTACTCCATCGATGTCATCAGCGTCGAGTTTGAGGAGGATATCACCGTCACCGGCGTCGATGACGCGGGCCGTCGTTTCTGGGCCGTCGACGAGCGATTCGATGCGGTCAAGGCGGTCAGTGATCTGCCCAAGACCAGGCGTTGGATCGGTAGTGGAAGTGGTCGCAGCCCCTCCGTCGGTCACAGTCGCTTCGTCTGCCGCAGTGTCTTCGACTTCGGCGTTGATCTCTGGGGTTGTCGTGGTTGGTGCCACCGTCTCTCTGGAAATGCCTTCGGTTGCAAGGTCGGGGGAGTCGTGCCGGTCGATTGTCGGTAGCTCGGATGCAGCACGGTCGATGGGATCGAACCGTTCCTTGGCCTTTCGGTGGTTGTTGGAACGGATTGACTCATCGGCATCGGGGTTGATCCAATGGGGACTCTTCCAGAACCCGTCCTCGTACAACACGTACTCGTCGTAGTCTCGGTTTGCCCACGTGATAGTGTGGTTGTACCGGTCGCCGTACAGCGTTGTTCGACCGTGTTCGATGATCAACTCACGCGGGACGAGGTTCTCGACGAACTCGTCGAGTTCGGATTGGGTAGGATGAGCCTTGTACTCGTAGGTGTAAATTCCGCAGGAAGCGGAATCGACGGGGTCGTACCCACTGCCACCGAGAATCTGGACGAGGGCGGAACCAGGATTGTCCCGAATCACGTCGAACAATTTCTCGGAGGTGTTGTTCGCTGGGACTGCTGGGCCTGCGATGCAGATGTCGGCACTGTGCATTACGGACAGCGGGTCAGAGAACTCACATATCGTCTCGACGTGAGGGACATCGTATTCCAGATCCTCGTAGAGTTTTGCGAGGTGGCCTACCAGGGCGACGGTGTAGCGTCGATCAGTGGTATCGGCGATGTGTCCGAGTAGATAGGCGTAGTGGACGCCCGCAAGACCGCTTGCAGTGACGAGGGTGTCACCGCCCGCAACGGTACGCTCGAGGATGGTCTCCAAGCTTTCTTCGATCGTCTCCGTGAACGGCGGCTCCTCGATACCGGTCACGGAAGCGTTCATAAACATCGCGTCAATCTGAAACGGGAGTGACTTCGGCATCGCGGGATTGCCGGCGACGGAGCTGAAGGTGAAATCACCGCTGGCGAGGATGTGGTGAGTATCACCGGCGTCTTTGAATCGGATGACGAATCCTACCGCACCAGGACAGTGACCCGCTGGTATCGGTTTCACCTCAACCGTTCCGAAGAGAGTCGTCCAGTCAGTGATTGGCGTGAGGCTATCGGTCACGCGGCCCGAGTCGCCGATGTCGTCGTGTTTTACTGTTTCTTCCAGAATCTTCTCGAGGACGCGGGCAGTATCGGGGGAGGTGTAGACGCTGGCCCCATCAACGATGTTGCTGGCCAGCGTTGCGTAGTGGTCGCCGTGGGCGTGCGTGAGCAACACTCCGGCGAGATACTCGTCGTCGCGGAGGTCGTCCTTCACGGAGACGCTTCTACCAGAGTCGACAAGGACGCACATCGTCTGTTCGGTCGCCTCTTCGTAGAACTTGATGTAGTAGGACTCTTGACCGGCTCGCGGGTTCGCGTGCGTGTAGGAGACCTCCATTCGTCCGGCTTAACAGTCCGTAACCACTGACGGCTTAAAAATACAGGCGTGTTCCCGAGGGAGCCCCGTGGGAGCGGGCCGTTTACGCTTGCGAGAGTTCCTCGACGGGGTGGGCGAAGCTCTCCTCCGCGTGGTCGAAGCGGTCGATGAGTAACTGCTCAACCTCCGCCTGCGCTTTCCACAGTTCGGTGCGGGCCTCGGTGACGGCATCTTCGACACGCCCGGTGTCCGTGGCGCCGCTCCACGCCGTGCCGTTCGTGGCAGCGTCGGCGGCAGCGACGACATCGTTGACCGACTCCCACGCACCGCGCAGCGCGTCATCAGCGGAGTGGAGGCGGGAGTAGTAGGCGTTGCACGCCTGCTGCTCGTCGTAGTCCACGTCCATAATATCGGGAGCGAGGTCGAGCAGCTGCTCGACGATGGCCCCGGTGGCTTCGATGCGTTGCCGGACGCCGCGGGCCTCTTCGGCAGCCGCTTCGGCGGCATCGCCGGAGAGGGCGTCGGAGTGGTCGTAGAGAGGCTGCGACCGGAGGATGGCGTCGTTGACGCACTCTAGGGCCTGGCGAAGCTGCTGTTCGTGACCTTCGGCGGGCGGCCACTGCTCGTAGTTGATGGCGGTTCCGTGGTCGGTCTCGGTCTCGTTGGCTCCCTCGGGCATCATCGTTCTATCACTTAGTAGCCCCTATACCTACTTAAATGTTTGCCCACCCCTATCTCAGAAACCCCATTATGGCTATCGAATTGGCTGCTGGCCCTTCAGAAGCCTTATCTGTGATAAGAACTCAGGTGATTTACCTCAGGTTAGTGCAACTGCGGCAACGAACGACAAATCCCGCTACAGCCCAGTAAACACCCACTTTAACCCCCGAAAACAAATCTCGATAGATGCCAACCGCCTACTGTTTGACCGGATACCCTGGAGCTGGCAAGTCGGAAGCCACCAACATCGCACAAAACCTTGGATACGAAACCGTCTCAATGGGCGACATCGTCCGCCACAACGCCGAGGCGGAACTCGGTGAAGGAGCCACTGAAGAGGAGATTAGCCGCTGGGCGACCGAAGCCAGGGCTGAACACGGCCCCACAGTTATCGCTCGCCGTACCGTCGACGCAGTCACTCCTCGCAGCGACGATATCGTTGTAGACGGCATTCGATCACCGAACGAACTGAACGAGTTCGAAGATGCCTTCGACGATGTGGTCGTCATCGTCATCGACGCACCAGACGAACTGCGACGCGAACGCATCAGCAACCGTGGCCGGCGCAATGAAGACGAAAACACCCTACGGGAACGCGACGAGAACGAAGATGCATGGGGTCTCGCAGCCCTCGTGGAGATGGCTGACTATACTGTGGTCAACGACGGCACGTTGACTGACCTCGAGGAACGCCTCGGGGACGCACTCGCAAGCGCAGATCAGGAGTAAGTGTGTTCTGACGAGAGAAGTCCAACATCCCGGGTAAGGGATGCCATTCGATGCATCTCGGCGGTCATCCGTTTCACATCAATTTCCGCGACGCCGAGTTGCGAATTCGGGTCGAGTCCGTGTGCGCACTCTCTCACCGGCCCGGTGGTGAACCGATACACCCTTCGAACGGCCTCGCGCTGTTCGTCCGTCACGTCCCGCACCTTCTTCGCTGATAAACTCGCACAGATGGTGTTGAGAAACGCCAGACACCGGGAATACTTCTCTCGGTGTTCCACCTCTTCGTCTCCATCCGAGGGAGAGAACCGAGTGCGGATTGAGTCGCTTCGCACATCCGCCGGGACGAGGTTGGCGTCAGGATCGTCGTTGTCGAAGTTGTCGATGGCGGCTTCGAATACTTTCTCGATGCCGCGTAACTGCGCGTCGAATGACTGGCGTTGGTCGCTCATTGGTCGTTGGAACCGCTTCGAATAGTCGCTATGCGCGTGAGAACAATCAACTTTCTGAGGTTCCAGCGAGTGAAACACGCTGGTGGCCAAGGGCAAGGCATTATGCGCAACGGCCGCTACGGGAGAATGTATGGCACAACTGATCGATTTCTACGCTGACTGGTGCGGCCCGTGCAAGCAGCAGGCGACGATCCTCGAAGACATCGAAGACGCTTACGACGAGCTCGACATCGAAAAGATCGATGTCGACGAAAACAACGCGAAGGCGAGCCAGTACAACGTACGCTCGCTTCCGACGCTCGTCCTTCTGGATGATGATGGCAACGTCACTGAGCGGTTCGTCGGTCTCACGCAGTCCGACGACCTGGAAGAAGCGATCGAAGACGTCCTGTAAACGTTACAACGACTTCTCTACGGCACTGGGCGCGCCTATCGACGCCGAAGCCTGAGCAGACGAGTTACCACTCCATTCGTCGCCTTCGGCCTTGACCTGAACCCCCTCCGCGATGGATTCCCATTCCCCGGTTCCGTTGTCGAACTTGGTGACCTCAGCGGATCCGTCATCGCAGAGGTACAGGCGGTACAGATCGGTCGGCCCCCCGACCGCACCGATCATGTCCTTCATCATTTCGACGTGCCGAACCGTCAACTCCACCCCTAGATCCGGCACCGTGATCGTCGCGCCCTCGTAGGCGCGGTCGAACGCCCGTTCGGCATCAGTCGAATCCGTCCACCGATGGTTGCACGCCCAACAGACGTACGCGTCGATATCGGGGCGGTACGTGGCCGCTCCGGTGTTACACTTTTCGCACTCCACCGAGTTGCTCTCTACGCACTCGTTCGGAATCGTCATTGTAAATAGTACATTCCGCGGTTATCAGATAAAAGCGCCATCGCCGGCGCTGCACCCGGCTGCCACGCTCTAATGCTCCAGAATACGCGGAATCAAACGGTACCAGGGTATTGTGTACACGCAGAGTCAACCCCTGTTTGTATGCAAATAGTGTCTCACACTATCAATCTGGAACACACGATTTCACCCGTACACGACCACTTTCGTTGTGTACAGCCGAATCGCGGCTAAGGTGAGAACGTCTCCAGAGGATCGGCGTCGTTCAACTCGGCGTTCTTCACTCGACGTTCAACCACTCCGCGGCAGACTCCCGCGACCAACGGTTTGACCTCGCTCGGGTTGAACTCGAAGTTCGCATCCATAATGTCTCGCCACTCTTCTTTCCAGATGTCTTCGTAGACGCGCCTCCACAGGTCTTCGATTACGCCCATAGACAGCTCACGCCCCTCGTCAACGACCATCTTGTTCAATTCTTTGTTCACACGCGCGAGCGTGCAGTACCGGGCCACGAACAGTTCGTTCCCGTTCTCAGCCTGCGACTCGGCCAATCCCCACTTTTCCCGATTCAGTTCTTGAAACTCCGGTCTCACGAGCTTCACCCGCCGCTCGTCGCCCGGTTTTCGGAAGACGACTCCTTCAACAGTTACGTCCGCGTAGGCAGATTGCGGGAACTCGTACACCTCCAGATCCGGCTCGACATCCGTGACATCGACCAACCCGTTACTCACTGTTTCGACGGGAGAGACGCCGATGCGTTCGAAGATGTCCGTGACCTCGGTGAACTCGATGAACCCCTGAAAGGTCTGATCGAACGGATTCGGTGGCCGGGAGAGTTGTTCGGTCTTCCGATGTGCGCAAATATCGAACCCCAAAAGTGCCGGCGGCGGGTCGTCACCGTATCCGTAATCAAGGGTATGAAGCGCCATATTTTCGGCGAAAAACGTCACCGGCCCGTGTTCGTCCTGCACTCGCCGAATCCCCTCACGGTCTATTTGGCGCAGGGCGCGCACGGCTCGGCGAAGCTCGCCGTCGAATCGGTCAATATCGTCCGCCGAAGTTCCACGAACGAGTTTCTTCGTCCCGAACACCACGTCACCGTCCGCTGGCATCTCATCGAACCTGTTCATCGAGTGTTCAGCATCCAACAGCACGTCGGGATACTCGTCTTCGAACCGCTCTTCGTACAACGTAAAACGGAAATTGCCACCATCGAGCTTCTCGAGGACGTGGAACTGCCCCGTCTCAAAGAAAGCATCCGGGACGACGCCGTGGTCGTGCCGCGGAACCTTCGGATAGACCTTCATTCACCCACCGGCTAGGAAGAAACAGTGAAAAACACCGTCGTCTGAGGGGGTTCTGTCCCACCTCACCGATTACCCACGGAGGAACCCTCGCGCTTCAGCGCGGGGAGGAGGTCAAGCCTTGACGTGTCCTCGAATGCTCTGATGAACGCCGCACTCGTCGATTGTCTCGAGGAGTGCCTCCACGACCGCTTCAACGTTGTAGTTGAGTTGGTGGACGAGGAACGTTCCACCCCGTCGTCCGCGGTGTCGTGTCTCGGCGTTTGTCAGGTTCATATCATCGAACGAGCCGAGGTACTGTTGTACCCGTCTGTAGGTCAACGGCTCCGCACCGGCTTCCTCGACGAGTTCCTTGTACCGCTGGTACACCTTTCGAGACCGGTGCTTCTCATCGTCATCGGTTTCGGCATCTAACGTCGCCAGCGCGTACATCGTGATGCGTTCGTGGTGGGATAACCCCTCGATAGACTCAACGACTTCCTCAGCCTCCATTTCCTCCCGTGCCTCGCGTGCAATCTCCATCGTCACCCGATCGGTTTCGGATCGGCGAGCGATGTCTCCAGCTTTCCGAAGAAGATCAAGCGCCTTCCGTGCATCCCCACCATCCTGGGCGCCGCAAGCCGAACAGTACCGGATCACATCCTCTTTCACGACGCCCGGCTCGAACGCTACCTCAACGCGCTGTTCGAGTACTTCATAGAGTTGCTCGGCGTCGTACGCCGGGAACTCGATGGAAACCTCACAGAGACTCGATTTCACGTCGTCTCGCATTGCTTGGCGAAGCGTGAGGTCGCTACTGATGCCGACCGTTCCGATTTTGACGTTCTCGATGTAGTCGTTCGCCCTTGCGCGCGTGAGCTGGTAGAACACTTCATTCAGACCTTCGTTCTCCAACGAGTCCACCTCGTCGAGGACAATGAGGACGATTCCCCCCGTTTCGTCCAACCGGTTGAACAACTCTTCGTACACCTTCCACCCCGATTGGAACTCGGAAATCGGATCTCGGTTCTTTGAGACCGGAAGTTCCTCTCCAATCCGTGCAGCAACCTGGTTGCTCGTGTTCAGCTGTTCGCAGTTGATGGATGCGACTGTGAGGTTCACCCCGCGACTCTCACACGCATTGGTCAGTTCATTCATCATATACTTCGAGCATGCAGTCTTACCAACACCTGACTTTCCGTACACGAAGGCATTATCCGGATTTTCCCCGTACACGACGGGGATGAGTGCATCTCGGTATTCTTTCAACTCTTCGTCTCGACCGACGATGGATTCCGGCGTGTACGACTCCTGTAGTGACTCCCGGTTTCGGAACACGCCGGGATCGGATGGGAAGGTGATGTCCGCCATAGGGTGAATGTCGTCACCCCACGGCTAGCCCCCAACGCTTAATAGCCATTTCGTCCGGTTCATCTGGTTCGTCTAATTTCGGGTAATTTCGAACAGCAGGGTCTCGTTTCGCGTTAACGCAGGAACGGGCGGAACAACCTGACTACGGCGGCATTTCACACCTCTACATCGGGAGATTCAGGTCGTTGATTAACACGAAATACGACCGTGTTCGACTCGAAACTGCTCCTGGCGAAGGGGCGATTCGTGAAGATGGGGTTTCGTGTATTTCGAGTATTTCTCCATATTCCACCCACGAATTGAACAGTTCAGATTGATGGAAAATCGCCCGTAGTCGCAGTGTATCCTCAACCCGCTTCTGAAAGCGTGTACTGCGCCTTCTCTCGGACTGGTCTCCAGGTTGAAGGAACAAATCAACTTCTCGACATCCCCTCCACCGCCATCGAACCCCCCGGGGTTTCGTTTCGTGTCAAACCCGCTCGAAAGGGTAGGGTGGGTTCGAAAATCACGCTAACCCGGTGCCGGTGAGGGCGGGGATAGTGAAGTTTTCAAAAGTGTATCGGTTGTATCTAGAGAACTCTCGTTGATAGATGAATTAGTGTAGTAGCAAAGACGGAGTCTTCTCTAGGGGGGTACCTAGACTAGTACATTATACACGAAACGAAACCCCCACCCCTCCCCCTGTTCGTGTATTTCGTGTAAAGACGATCAGCTTCCGTCCGTCGGGACGGGGTCAAGTAGTACGACGGCTTCACCCTCGACGACCGCCTCACCGCCATCGTCAGTCACCTTGGTGTCGACGGCATAACGATGCTCACCGAGTTCTTCCGTGACCGTTACCGAGGCTTCGTAGACCACGCCAGGGGTGGCAGGTTTCAGGTAGTCGGTTTCCGTCCGGAGAAGTACAACGACTCCAGGAAGCCTGGCAAGGGCTGCGCTCGTCAGTCCGTTCATCAGAACGCCGTGGGCGATTGCCTGATCGAACCTCGTCTCCTCGGCGAACGAGTCATCAAGATGGAGGCGGTTGGTGTCTCCGCTGATCTTGGCGAAGGTTTCGACTTCTTCGTTCGTGACCCGTTTCTCGAACACGACTTGATCACCTACTGAAACCGCTTCTCTTTCGTCGACACTACGTCCATCAGACCACTGTTCCCCTTCGGGGGAAACTGATCGATCGATAGTTGGATCCGTCACAGTCCGGCGGTTTGTGCGGCGAAAGGATAACGGTACGGGTGTTTCTGTGCTTGTGGACTGTGTCCGCTAGAAGGGAGTGTCCGGTGAGTCGTCGGTCGAGCGAGACCGTGACGGAGCGTCGTACTCACCCGTGCCGGCATAGACGATGTCAATCTCTTCAATCTCTCGTGGGAGGTGACTCTTGAGTGCCTGAATCGTCATCGGGGAGATTCCGCAACCGCTACAGGCGCCTCCCAACTGAATGTGAACGGTTTTCTCCTCCAGGTCGAGTTCTTGGATTGCCGCGGATCCACCGTGCATTTGGATCTGTGGGAAGTTCCGTCGGAGGAAGCGGACGATCTTTTCTCGAACCTCTTCCTCATCGCTGTCTGTCATCGACGAACAGTACGAGTTGGATTGTGAAATGGCTTCGCCCGCACCTAGTTTGCGGCGCCAGAGTCGGAGCGCCAAGGTTTTTAATGGATGCTTCCCAATGAACACTTGGTGCTTGGTTGGTCGGGGTGGAACTTCCGCCCCGCTCTTCCTTCTATTCGGGTATTGATCGGTGCGATCATCCAATGGTTACACTTGCTCTCGTAGCCACACAGCCACACGAAACACGGTGTAGACCGATGTGGTTAACCAGTTGAGCGCACCGAGAGTAATGAACGTGGCAACACCGAGACAACCCGCAAAGACTGGCATCCTCCACGTCAGATTGTATTGATGGGCCACACTGTACGCGTCAGAGAAGAGAGCGAGGGGATACGAGATGGTGGTGACCGCGTAGATGATGAACGCAAGTAGTGCGCGTTCTGCCGAAACGTGTCCCAAAAGAACGCCGAGGAGAACCGCGAAGCTGACAGCATTACCGACGAGGATAAGGGCGGGCCAGACCCCGCCGGTGAGGGTGACATCCTTGGGGCGGGAGAAGGTGACATCGGAGGCGAAGACAACGATTGACACGATAGTTGAACCGAGTGCGATCGCGGTCAGCGTAACGGACAGCAAGTTGCCGATGTGCCATTGGATTGTGATGGCGGTGAGAAGCCAGATGGAGAATCCAATCGTGAAGATTGGAGTGAACGATGAAACCACCCCTTCCTGTTCCTGTCCACCGTGCAAGAACGCCAGTACGAACCCGAGAACGAAGAAGAAACCTGCTCCGACGACGGGCGGGATGAGAACGTAGGGGTGTTGGTATTCAACTGCCCCAAACATCATCATCAGATCCTGGACGAACACGGAAAGAAGGAATCCGCTCACCAGCGTAACTACGCCGTACGGATGTTTGAGTGCGAATCCGTAACTCACCGTCGAGTCTTCGGTGGTCATTCTTTCGATCGCTTTCGACCGCGGGTGGTTTATCGGTGGCGTCCGGCCAGAAATCGAACAGGGTGGGTGCAGAGAAGCAAATGAGATATTAGTCAAGCGCCTGTAAGTCTGGTTGAAAATGGATGGTGGACAATATTTGGCAGTCGTGGAGAACTCTGCGTTAGAAAACAATCCTGCTGTCGTGGCTGAACTGCGGCGAGAGGATGGGACTCTCGGTCGGGCATTGTTCTTCGTTGATCACGAGGAGGCCGTTGAGTGGTGCGATCGGATGACTCGTATTGGGAAGCGAGAACTCGTTCTTGTCCCCGCGGACGACACTGCGGATGCCGATGTCCGCGTTGTTGCCCAGGGTGCTGGGTTGACGGATGACCTCGGTGGTGATGATGGTGATGAAGAGGGAGGGTTCGGCGACTTTCTTGACGACGCGTTTTGATGTTTTCACTCGTTATCCCGCTCACACCTCTCGTAGACCATAAAGTAGGAATGATTTTTCCTGGCGTGGACTTGCCGTTCGATGCCGGTGACGTGGGGGTCGTTCGGTCTGACGACAACGAATAGATCCTTGGTGTAGAAGTCGAGTTCTCGTTCGTAGAAGTTCGTAATCTCGATGTGGGTGAGATGTTGCGTGTTTGCGGACACCTCGTCTTGCACTTTCACGATGAACGTTCCACTGTCCCGTAGGACTCGCTTGGCCTCTTTACCAGCCGCGAAGTAGAGGTCAAGGACGGCCTGGTGGTATTTCGATGAGGTGTCGGTGTTTGCGGAGGTGTAGGAGTCGCGGAACGATTCGTAGGTTCCCTTCCCTGGGCGCTTCTCGGCGTCATCACGGAAGAACCCGGAGGCGTACGGTGGGTCAAGGACGACGCAATCGAAGCTGTCATCCTCATATGGAAGATTGCGGCAGTCCACTCCCTCTTCGGTGTCGGGGGACTTCTCGGGATTTATGTCCGTCGCAACCAGGTCGTACTTGTCCGGGGGGACTTGTTTCCAGAAGACTCCTTTGCCGTAAGTGACGTCAGTTATTTTCGCTCCGTTATCAACGTGGAGTGAGAGAACCTTGGGAAACACATCGTCGTTCGTGCCGATATGGGCGGACATGATGAGACCGTCGTCTTCCACGGTCTCACCGGAGAGACTCATCTGTACCGTGTCGTCGTCTTTCATCGGCTCTACCGTTCCGTTGCCGTGAGGCACGGATAACCGTCCCGCTCGGGCGGAACGGCGCGGTTGGACTGCTTGGCGGGTGTGGAGAGCAGTACGTTGAAATTCATCAAGCGGTTATGTGGACAATGAAATGACCGATTCCAAGGCCACTCGGCTCCGCAGGTACCTCCACGATCAGGTTCAAAACGGCAAGTGCTACTTCAAGAGCCGTGAGGTTGCGGAAGACCTGTCGGATCTCACGCCGAAGCAGATTGGAACGATGTTCCGCGAATTGAGCGAAGATTCCGACACCGAACTCGAAGTCTCGATGTGGACAGGAGGAAGTAAGGCAGCCACCTGGTACGTGTCCGAGCAGTCGTGAAAAATCAACGGCCCTGTGTCTTCGTTCGCCGAGACGTTGCGGCTTCACTCCTCTTGTTCGATGAGATAGGCGGCGAGGCAAACCTCGAAGAGTTTCTGCCCAACATCATTGAGGGTGCCTCCTCTGATTTCTTCATCAACCAAGACGACCGGGTCGATGTCGTAGGTTTCAACGAGGTGTTCGACGGCGATGCATAGGGAGGTGAACGTGAGTGTTGCCAGTTTGCTTTGATGCTTCGAAAGTGCAGCCGCGGCAGCAGCTCGTTCGGGTGAGCCGTACTCTCCGCCGTCGGCGGGGAAATCAGCGTTCTGTGCCTCGTTACTGAAGAGGGCCACAATCTTCTCTGGCTTTGCGTCGTACTCCTCTTGCGGGGAACCGGTTGAATCCAGCAGTGCAGCGGGTGAGAGGTCGAAGACTTCAACCTCCGTTGCGCTGGCGAGCACAGCTACCTGAAGGGCCTCGACAGTGGCCGTGACGGGACTTTCGCCTTCATCCAACTGCGTGTTCAGATGACTGGTGACGATGGAAGCGTCGACAGGAGGCCCGTCGGCTGCAATCCACTCAATCGAGTACGCCATCTCGGAGACAGAGTGAGCCTGCTCGTCGAGGACACTCTCGGCCGCCTCTAAACTGGCCGTCGCCGGCTCTGCGCCCAGTTGCTCGAGGGCCTCGGCGGTCGAGATCGACCGTTGAAGCATATCGTACGTGTTGATGTCGAACGAGGACATAGGGCTTATAGGGTTCACGTTACTCTCCGTGCAGGAAACAAAAAATACTGTCGTGCCTCGCACTCGGCAGTGACGCTAGCTTTCGGCGGTCTCGCGGAATCGGTTATCGATGATGTCGACCATATGTTCAGCGACATCTTTGACGAACTGCTGTCGGCTTTCGTTTTCGAGTTTAGAGAGGGATTCGCCGTGATCTATAGCAATGTCGTCTAGGTCGGGGACTCCTGCGTTGATGCTCTCCACTTCCCAACCGACAACCTCCACCTCTCGCCCGGTGGTTGTCTGTTTATCTATTTGCCGCCACTTCTCGTGGTGTTGGTGTTGCCAGTCCTGGAGTGCCCTTCGCCATGCGTCGAAGACGACTTGCTCTTGCTTCACCTGTTCCAACTGCCTGAATGCACTCTCTTGCGCTTCGGGGAGGTAGAGCGTGATCACCTGCCCGTTCTGCCCAGCAGTATCGCCCATTCGTTTCGGGATCTAACCGGCAGCGATAGAAAAACACGCCGCCTCGGCGGGGTGTAGTTCCGACCGACCCCTTCCGACGTGCCGTATAAGTTACCGCGGTCGGAACCGATGGGTAATGGAAATGTCCTCAACCGCTGAGGAAGTGATCGACGAGGTGCAGCGGTTGGAGCGCGAGCTGGAACGGCCACCCCTTCGAGCCGACATCGCTGAACGCTCCGGTGTGACGGTGCAGGAGTGCCTTGATACATTCGGCACGTGGGAGAAGATGCTTCGAGCCGCCGGCGTATTACCGTCGACGCGGAAAGGAGAAGACGCGCGTTCTACGCTGTTGGCTGAATTGCGCCTGGTAGTCGACGGAATGGAAGGTGATGTTGGACAGGAAGCAATTTTGGATTCACTCCCACGTTCAGAAAGGGCGTATCGGTACTGGTTCGGATCCGTGTCTGATGCACTCAGTGAGATAGGAGTCGGTGTGGACGACCCTGGCGCCGATACAGCTGAGATGCGTGCGGATGTGCGAAGGATTGCCGATCACCTGGAGAAATACCCGACACAGCGAGAGGTTCGATTGTACGGGCGGTTCTCACCGCATGCTCATCGAATACATTTCGGTTCGTTTAGAGCAGCGATTGCAGAATCGGTCGTTGAATGACAGACGCGGCCTCCTTCAAGGAACAACGCGCGTTATCTGCTCGCCGACACCGACATCATACTGTTCGTGAAGGTGGCGCAAAGCCTCGTACACGTTCCCACCGGTGGTGGGGGAGAAATCGTACTCTGTGGGAAGGCGTCCAACAACTTGTGGATCTTCTATATCGACGAGTTTCATCGTCTTAGTTTCGAAGTTGGGGTTGTGTTCTTTCAAGACCCATTCGCCCAACTGTTCGTTCTCAACGTAGAGGAGCATCCGAATGTGGTAACTGGCGCGACTGGCATCCACGCAGGTCATTAGATAGTCAATGTGTGCGTCTTTCGCGTCAAGAGCGTTGAGCAACCGTTTCCCGTTCGGGTGTTCCATCGGGTGCGTCCCCTCTTCTGCGCCAAACAACTCTTCAACCGTCTCGCGTAGGAGATGGTGTTGAGGATCAGTTGAATGATCCATCACGCCGCCAACGCCAGCGTATTGTCCAGGACTGGACGCAACGCGCTCACCGCGCTTGAGAAGCATCATTTTATGCCCGTCTTCGGTTCGGATAATTGGGATGGCGGAGACGCCGATTGCAGGGTGGTGGTCGCCGATCTCACCGGTGACCTTTGACATCGACGGGACGACCTCTTCCCTATACGGCAATGATAGGTCATCGATGACTTGGCGGACTTCTGCCCGCCCAGCAGTCGGGTCAACACCGGCATCGAAAAGCGCAAGGTAGAGTTCGGTCAACAACTGAGAGGAGTTGGAGAGATAGCTGAAGTAGTCCGACTGCGCGACCGTTAATTTGGGGCCGTCAAGGCTGACTCGCGTCGGTGTGAACAAGTCACCGTTCCACACGTGGTCGGTGATCTTTGTGTCGGCGACGTTTTGCCCCGTACGGTAGGCCATTTTCGCCGCCCACTCTTGGAGAGCGGCTTCATCGTGTACCGGATCAACATCTGTTTCCTGGTCAACCTCCACCATCTCGCTGAGGTTGCCGTCATACCTGAACCACTCGTCGCGGGTATAGAGCGGGCAGCGAACGACCTTTCCACCGACATCAACGGTGTAGGCTTCGAACAATCCGTCTCTCTCATCACGGTAGTACTCGTCACCGGCTATGTTGCCAAGGTCGTTCCTCGCCGCGACATCCGCCCATTGGCGGTACTCTTCGGAGTCAAAACGTCCAATCACATCACTACACATACCTGTTAAACAACTGACCGTTGTGTGGCGGAATTGAAAGACCTCTCGCAGATTACACGACATGGGCCGCAAACGGCGGGACTAAATCCCGGACACTCTCCAGTTCCATCCGATACCAGATGCGTATACGGACTGGCGAACGCTTCTACGATCCGTCCACTGATCGGTATGCAATCGTCATTGAGACGGGAGATGAAGACGGGCCGAAAACTGCGGTAGTCCAGTACGACGACGGAACTCCCGGCGTCAAGGCCTTTGAAACGCTTTCAAATGACTTTCTTCCACTGCCATCTCTCGAAGATCGCACTGCGCAGTCGCTCTCCGATGCATGCTTGGAGGGAAACCACGAGTTCGATGAGCTATCTCGGAACATTGCCTTGAAGAAAGATGATGCCGAACATTCACCCCGGTGCGGATGTTGCGGGTTGTCAGCGGCGGTTCTGCGGCAATGTTTGGGGCACAGTATTGCGGCCAGTTTTGGCGATGTCTGTCATTACTGTCGTGCGGACATCGATTCTGGAATTTCTCATCACGACCATGAAGATCGACCGATTTGCTCCGAGTGTTGGGACAAATACGACGAGGTCTGGAAGATGCCCGCGGACAAATTGTGTTTGGAGTTCGCCTTTTACCACCCGTCGTGCGGATGGTTTTCCGAGGAACGCCCGCCTAATGGGCGTGAATGCCCCTCTTGTGGCGGTGAACGCGTCACCATCATCTCAACCGATTCGCCCACGTACCGCACGGTGAAGCGTCACTCACAAGACGAGGCGTGAAATTCTACTGTCCTCATAGACCGGTGGGTCGTTTCACGCGGCTATCGCCGTGAACGAGTCGTGGTGGTTCAGTCGTTAGCGAGTTGGTGTTTTTTCCGGAACTTCACGAACGCTAAACGATCCCCGTCTGCTCTGGAGTCGTTTGCATCAATTCCGATCACTTCGTCGTACGGAACATCGTTCTCTTCGAAGGCTTTGGCGACCTCTTCTTCTGTCCAAGGGTCATCCCGGCCGTCATCATAAAGCGGGACGATTCCGTCGTAAGGGACGAAACTTACCATCTTGTGTGGTGGAAGGTAATCCGAAGCCGGAATGACATCCCCCATTTCGTCGATTTGAGCAAGGCCGGTTTCAACACGGTCGATCAGCATCGGCGGTGGTTATGTCGCTGCCGGATTAACGCCTTTCTCGTTTTGCATCCCCAACATACTATCAAGAGATTTACTTATGTGGCGAGTAGGCGCCAGTATGAACAAGCGGTGGTTGAAGATTAGAACTCTTCTGCTGACGATGGTGTTCTTCGCACCGTATGCAGCGATCGTTCTATTCGCCGTCCCCCTCGGTTCATGGGCACTGGTGGCGATTACGTTACTTGTCCCGGCGGTGTTCCTTGTTGGCCAGTACTGGTCGGGGAAGAAGTTCGCAATGAGATCCGTACAGGCTGAGGACTACAATGACCCGCTCGCTAACGATATGGTTCGGCGCCTATCGAAGGAGATGGATGTCCCAGAACCCGACCTGAAGATTGGGTACTTCGGAGCCCCAAACGCGTTCGCGTGCGGTAGGAAAGGGAACGGCGTAGTCGTTCTTTCCTACAGCCTCATCGAACTTCTCGATGTCGACGAGATAGAGGCCATCATTGCCCACGAGATCTCTCACCTGGAGAGTCGAGATGTTGAGGTGATGCTCCTAGGGCAAAGTCTCGATGTCCTCGTCTACCGAGCGATGGAGTTCGCCACGCACAACGTGCAGGGCATCGTCGGGATGTTGTTCGGTGCTGTCGTTGTTCTGATTGGGTCGATTATCAGAGCGACTATTCTCGTTCCCCTCCGGTTCATTTCTCGATACCGGGAGTACGTCGCCGATTACGACGCCGGAAAGTACACCGAAAACCCGGAAGCACTCGCATCGGCCCTCGAGAAGATTGAACATTTCCACTGCCGCGAATCAACTCCTGAACCCGCGGAAGCAGTAAACGCGCTCTGTATCTTCAGCGTCGAGCGGTCACTCACAGAGCGTCTTCTCGGCACACATCCACCGATAAACAAGCGCGCTCGCCGGCTTCGAGACCAACAAGAGGAGATGAACGAATCCGAATCACCTCCCGGCAGTTGTGTTGAGAACCGTCAACCGCTGAAGGGGTGAGCGAACTGTTTTCCTCTCTGTTCTTCAACTACTGAACTGTATTTCCTTTCACTTTCGGTCGTTTGCAACCCGAAGAAGTCCGACGAAAGGCGGGCTGGGATCACCCGGTCGTGACGTGAATTCCGGGTGGAATTGCGTCCCAAGGAAGTACGGATGATCCTCAAGTTAAAGAATCTCCATTCGT
>LKMJ01000080.1_pt1 | contig 57088 bp, 54 predicted proteins | sample 643391 | NCBI WGS metagenome assembly LKMJ01 (sample SAMN04112250, study PRJNA286221) | soda lake metagenome | biome: soda lake; feature: Kulunda Steppe; material: water; isolation source: sample PL-Br10 brine of Picturesque Lake | place: Russia: Kulunda steppe | collected 2010-07 | reverse complement strand
GATGTCGGGGCCGCGCGCGGCATGGGCCATCTCGGCGGCAAGCAGCGTGCCGGTGCCGAGCGGCTTGGTCAGGATCAGCGCGTCGCCGGGACGCGCGTCGGCCTTGGTGACGACGCGCCCCGCGGCAAGCCCCGTGACCGTGAAGCCGAGGGTGAATTCCGCGCCCATCGCGCTGTGCCCGCCGGCGATGTCCGCCCCGGCCTTCGCGAACACGGCGCCCGCGCCGGACAGGATTTCCGACAGGGTACGCGCCTGCAACGCGGCCGACATGCGCGGCAGGATCACCGTGGCGAGCGCGGCCTGCGGCGCCGCCCCCATCGCCCAGACATCGCCGAGCGCATGCACCGCCGTGATCCGCGCCATCAGCCAGGGGTCCTCGGTGAAGGCGCGCAGATGGTCGGTCGTGATGACCTGCGCGCCGGCGGGGTGGTCGAGGATCGCGGCGTCGTCGCCGGGCCCGCTGCGCAGGTCGGCGCGAGCGGGGGCGGGCAGGGCCTTGAGCGCGCCGGTCAGGGCCTCGGCGCCCATCTTCGCGCCGCAGCCCGCGCAGAGCGGCTTGCCGCCCGCGACCTCCGCGCGCACGCCGTCGGCGATTTCGCGCGGCAGCGGTGCGGATTGCATCGCGGGCAGGTCGCGCAACTTGCCCATGAAACGCGCATCGATTCCGTCCTTGAGCCGCCAGAGCCAACCGCCATCGAGCCGCAGACCCCATTTGTCGGCAACGGCCCCCTTGCCGCCAGTGGAGACGAGCTTGAGGTAGTCGCGCTGCGGCCGGTAGCGGCGCAGCCGCCCGCCCGACAGCGCCGCGCGCAGGTTGTGATGCAGGAACGGCGCCTGGCGCACGGCAAAGACCCCGGCCTTGGGGCGCGGCGTCTCGCGCATATCGGCACAGTCGCCCACGGCGAAGATCGCCGGGTCCGTCACGGAGCGCAGATACCCGTCCACGGTCACGAAGCCGTCATTGAGCGCGAGGCCCGTCTGCGCGAGCCAGGGATGCGGCCGCGGCCCCGTCGCCGCAAGCGTGAAGGCCGCCGGCAGCCTGCGCCCATCCGCCAGTTCGACGGCATCCGCGCCCAGACTGGCGACCCGCGCCCCCGTCTCGAGGGCCACCCCGAACCGCGCGATATGCGCGAGCAATGCCCGCCGCGCCCCGTCGCCGATCCCGGGCAGCACCTCGGGCCGGGCCTCGAGGACGGTGACGGACCCGCGCACCCCGAGCGCGCGCAACCTGTGCGCCATCGCCAGCGCAAGCTCGACCCCGGCCACGCCGCCGCCGATCACGACCACCTCGGGCCTGGCCTGGCCCGCGGCGACCCGCTCGCAAAATGTCCGCCAGCGCGCCGCACATTCGGCGAGGGGCTTCGCGCTTGCGCCATGGGCGGCAAACCCGGGCAGCTCCGGCAGATCCGAGGTGATGCCGATATCGAGCGAGACCAGGTCATAGGCGAGCGGCGGGCGGTCGGGCAGATGGATACGCTGCGCGTCGCGGTCGATGCCCTCGGCGCGCGCGAGCACGAGCCGCGCGCCCGCATGGCGCGCGAGCCGGACCAGGTCGATCTCGAGCGCGTCGCGGTCGTAATGCCCCGCGATATGGCCGGGCAGCATCCCGGTATAAGGGGCCGTCGGGTCCGGGTTGATCAGGGTGAGCCGCGCCCCCGGCAGGGGCGCCATGCCCCAGCGGCGCAGCAGCAGCGCATGCGTGTGCCCGCCGCCGATGAGCACGAGATCGCGGGTGAGGGGCATCGGGCGCGTCGGCGTCATCGGGACTCCTTTCGGTGCGGCCTGCCTAGCGCGGCACGGGCCTGAAGGCGAGAGGACACGCAGCCGCGATTATGCGGCGCGCTGGCGCGGGGCCGCCGCGGGCCCCGATTGCGCGACACGCGCGGCGCGTGCAAGACTAACGACGCCGAGGAGGGGACCGCCATGACGAGCCTGCTGTCGACGATCACGGTCGCGCCGAACGGCGCGCGGCGCGGCCGCGCCGATCATCCGGCCCTGCCGGTGACCATCGACGAGGTCGCGGCCACCGCCGCCGCCTGCCATGCCGCCGGGGCCGGAACGCTGCATCTGCATGTGCGCGATGATGCGGGGGCCCACAGCTTAGATGCGCAGCGTTACGCCGCGGCCATCCGCGCCGTGCGGGCGGCCACTGGCGGGGCGATGGGCGTGCAGGTGACCACCGAGGCCGCCGGGTGCTACGATGTCGCCGCACAGCGCGCGCTGCTTGCGCAGGTCGAGGCGCAGGCCGCGAGCGTCGCGCTGCGCGAACTCGTTCCCGACCCGTCCGAGGAGGCGGCGACCGCCGCCGCGCTCGCGGCCGCCGCCGGGCGCGGCATCGCGCTGCAACACATCCTTTTCGAGCCGGGCGAGATCGCGTGGCTGGCCGATCTAGAGGCGCGCGGCGTGGTGCCGCCGGGCTTCGAGGTGCTGTTCGTGATGGGGCGGTATGACGTCGGCGGCAGCGATCCCGAGCGGCTCGTCGATTGGCTTGCGGCGTGGCAGGCGAGCGGGCTGGCCGGGCGCGCGCCGTGGATGGTCTGCGCCTTCGGCCCGGCCGAGACCCGTGTTCTGGCGGCCGCGCTGGCGCTGGGGGGCAAGGCCCGGGTCGGGTTCGAGAACAACCTGCACCGCCCCGATGGCACGGTTGCCGCCGATAACGCCGAACGGGTCGCCGCCATCGCCCGGCTCGCCGCCGAAATGGGGCTGCAGCGGGCGCGTTGAGCTCAGCCGGCGAGGCCGTGCGCGATCAGCGTGACGAGTGCTGCGACCAGCGCGACATAGGCCAGCATGGCAAGCGCGAACAGCGCCGGCATCCGCCAGGCGAAGGGCAGATACGCGAGCGGTGCGCGCCGCGCGCCCGCCCCGGCCGGCCCCGCCAGCACCGCGATCACGAGCGGCGCGGCCCCGAGCACGGCGGCGTATAGATACACGCCCGAAAGATTTCCGAACAGCGCGGCCTGTGTAAGCGTCGGCGCCATGACCCGCAGCGCCTGCGACGGATCGCCGCCGAAGGAGTCGAACCAGAGCGCCGAGGCCGGGTATATGACGGCATGAAGCCCGACGAAGGCGACGGCGCGCGCCACGAGATCGATGCACAGCATCGCCACCGCACCGCGGCGGCCGCGCGCGGCGAACAGGACGAAGCCGACGAAATTGACGACGACCACGACGGGCAGGCCATTGGTGACGATCTGGCGCGCGAAGCGGCCGAGCGCCGCCGCGTCCCCGGCCAGATGCGCCGTGAACCCCGGCGCGAGCGCGACATAGAGCGCGAGCACCGGCACAAGGCCCGCGAGGCTGACGACGAGCACATGCAGCAGGAAGCGCGCGAACGGCATGTCGAGCCGGAACCAGCGATCGAGCTGCGCGAGATGTCTGTGCGGATCGTGCTGCGCCATGCGCCCCTCCCCCGCGATCCCGACCGTCACCCGATGCGCAGGCTTATCGCCAGAAGGTGACGTAATCGATCAGCTCGTCGAGTCGGCGTCCGACGAAAAGGTGCAGATCCCAGCCGAAGACGAGCAGATCGGCCGCGATCACCCCCACGAGCACGATGCCGATCCACAGCGCGAGCCCGTCCGTCACCGCGCGCCCGCCTTTCGGCGCGCGCCGGTCAATGCAGAAGCCGACCCATCGCCGCCGCCGTGTCCGCCATCCGCGCCGAAAAGCCCCACTCGTTGTCATACCATGCCAGCACCCGCACCGTGCGCCGCCCGACGACGCGGGTCTGATCCGGCGCGAAGATCGAGGAATAGGTGGTGTGGTTGAAGTCGATGGAGACCTTGGGCTCGGGATCATAGGCGAGCACGGCGCCCATATGCCCGGCAGCCGCCTCGCGCATGACCTCGTTGACATCCGCGACGGTCACGTCGCGCCCCGCCTCGAAGGTCAGATCCACGGCGCTGACATTCGGCGTGGGCACGCGGATGGCGCTGCCGTCGAGCTTGCCGGCAAGCTCGGGCAGCACCTCGCCAATCGCTTTCGCCGCCCCCGTCGAGGTCGGGATCATCGCCATCGCCGCCGCGCGGGCGCGGTAGAGATCGTCGTGGCGCCGGTCGAGGGCCGGCTGATCCCCGGTATAGGCATGCACCGTGGTCATTATGCCGCGCTCGATCCCGATCGCGTCGTTGAGCACCTTCGCCAGCGGCGCGAGGCAGTTCGTGGTGCAGGAGCCGTTCGAGACGACGCGATGCGCGTCGGTCAGGGTGCGGTGATTGACGCCGTAGACGACGGTGTTGTCGGCGTTCCTTGCGGGCGCGGAGACGAGCACGCGCCGCGCGCCCCGATCGAGATGGATGGCGGCCTTGTCGCGGCTGTTGAACTTCCCGGTGCATTCGAGCACCACATCGACACCGGTCCAGTCGAGCTCGGCGGGGTCATAGGTCGAGGCGACGCGGATCGGACCCTGCCCGAGATCGAGCGTGTCGCCTTCGACCCGGATCTGCCCCGGAAAACGGCCATGCACGCTGTCATACTTGAGCAGATGGGCGTTGGTCGCGATCGGCCCGGTGGCGTTGATGCCCACGACCTGCACGTCATTGCGCCCGCTTTCGGCGATATGCGCCAGCGTGCAGCGCCCGATGCGTCCGAACCCGTTGATGCCGATGGTGATCGTCATGCTCCGCTCTCCCTTCCGCAGCGCGGTCCCGCCGCACACCTGCCCCGGTCATACGCGTCCGGCGCCCGGTCCGAAAGCCCGAAATCTCACCACAATCAGCATGTTAGCGCAAAAGGCATGCCGTTAGCGCAAACCGGCGGCGCGCCGCGCAACCTTGAGCTGCGCCGCTCAGCCGATGAGCGCGCGCACCCGGTCGGCCACGGCCGCGGCGGTGATGCCGAAGCTTTCATAGAGCTCCGGCGCCGGCGCCGAGGCCCCGAAGCCCTGCATGCCCACGAATCCGGCCTTGGCCTCGCGCCCGCGCTCGCCGCACAGCCAGCGGTCCCAACCGAAGGACGACGCCGCCTCCACCGCGACGCGCACCGGCCCCGCGGGCAGCACGCGGCGGCGGTAGCGCTCGTCCTGCGCGGCGAAGAGCTCCCAGGAGGGCATCGAGACGACGCGCGTGCCGATCCCCTCGGCTTGCAGCGCGTCGCGCGCCGCCATCGCGATCCCGACCTCGGAGCCGGTGGCGAGCAGGATCGCGCGCCGTTTGCCCTCGGCCTCGGCGAGCACATAGGCCCCCTGCGCGCTCAGGTTCTTGGTGCTGTGCTTGATGCGCTGCGTCTCCAGCCCCTGTCGCGACAGCGCCAGCACGCTCGGCCCGTCGCTGCGGGCGAGCGCGATCTCCCAGGCCTCGGCGGTCTCGACGGCGTCGGCGGGGCGCAGCACCGTCATGTTCGGGGTGGCGCGCAGCATGGCGAGATGCTCGATCGGCTGATGCGTGGGGCCGTCCTCGCCCAGCCCGATGCTGTCATGCGTCATCACATAGACCGCCGGCACCCCCATCAGCGCCGACAGCCGCATCGCCCCGCGCGCATAGTCGGCGAAAACGAGGAAGGTGCCGCCATAGGGCCGGATACCGCCATGCAGCGCCATGCCGTTCATCGCCGCGGCCATGGCGTGCTCGCGGATGCCGTAGTGAACGTAGCGGCCCTTGCGGTTTTCGGGGCCGAAGATCCCGAGATCCCTGGTCAGCGTGTTGTTGGACCCTGTCAGATCCGCCGAGCCGCCGAGCGTCTCGGGCATCACCGCGTTGATCGCCTCGAGCGCCATCTCGCTGGCCTTGCGGGTGGCGACCTTGGGCGCCTCGTCGCTGAGCTGTTTCTTGAGCGATTTCACCGTGGCGGAGAGGCGCTTCGGCACCTCCCCCGCGAGCCGGCGGTCGAACTCCGCGCGCCGGGTGGCGGACAGCGCGGCGTGGCGCTCGTGCCAGGCGTTACGGGCCGCGCCGCCGCGCCGGCCGATGGCCTCCCAGTCGGCCTTGATGTCGGCGGGGATCTCGAAGGACGCGTGCGGCCAGCCATAGGCTTCGCGCGTCGCCGCGATCACCTCGTCGCCGAGCGGCGCGCCATGCGCGGCGGCGGTGTCCTGCTTGCCGGGGGCACCGAAGCCGATATGCGTCTTGCAGTCGACGAGGGTGGGGCGGTCGGAGGCCTTCGCCGCATTCAGGGCGCGGTCGATATCGGCCGGGTCGTGCCCGTCGCAGGCGATAACCTCCCAGCCCGAGGCGGCAAAGCGGGCATGCTGGTCGGTGATGTCGGACAGCGCCACCTCGCCGTCGATGGAGATGCCGTTATTGTCCCACAGCACGATCAGTTTGCCGAGCTGCTGGCGCCCGGCCAGCCCGATCGCCTCCTGGCTGATGCCCTCCATCAGGCAGCCATCCCCCGCGATTACCCAGGTGTGGTGATCGACGAGCTTCGCGCCGAACTGCGCGCGCATCGCCTCTTCGGCCATCGCGAAGCCCACCGCATTGGCCAGCCCCTGCCCGAGCGGTCCTGTCGTCGTCTCGATGCCGGCGGCGTGGCCGTATTCGGGGTGCCCCGCCGTCTTCGCGCCGAGCTGGCGGAAATTGCGCAGCTCCTCCATCGTCATGTCGGGCGAGCCTGTCAGGTGCAGCAGCGCATAGAGCAGCATCGAGCCATGCCCCGCCGAGAGGATGAAACGGTCCCGGTCGGGCCAGTCGGGCGCGCCCGCGTCGAATTTAAGGTGCCTCTCGAACAGCACCGTCGCCACATCCGCCATCCCCATCGGCATGCCGGGATGGCCCGACTTCGCGGCCTGAACCGCATCCATCGCCAGCGCGCGGATCGCGCAGGCCTTGTTCCAGTGCTCGGGGTGCTCTGCGCGCAGGCGGGCGATATCCACTTTGCATTCCCTCATGGCTGGGGTTACGTCGCCGCGGTGATAGCAGCCCCGCACCGGAGTTCAAGCGCGCCGCCGCCGGGTGGCGGGAAGGGGGCGCATTCGCGGGCGGAATTGCGTTATCATTGCGCCCGGTGCGCGGGTTCTGATTCGCCGCCATGGCCGGGCAAGGGAGACGGGCGATGACCGAAATCTCCGATTACGCGCGTCGGATCAACGACGCGCTGGAGCGGATTGACAGGATTGCCGCGCATGTCGGGCGGTCGCAAGCCGATGCTCCGGCCGGAGCGGGGGATGGTCAGGGTGACGGACCGGGCGGCGGTCAGGGCGATGGCGAACAGCGCGCGCGCCTCGACGCCCAGAGCCGCGAGATCGCGCGGCTCAAGGCCGCGAATGCGGACCTCATGGAGGCCAACCGCGCGCTGCGCGAGGCCGCCGAAGCCGGCGGCGCGGATGGCGATCTGATCAGCCGCTCGATGACCGCCGAGCTCGAGGCGCTGCGCGCCGAGCGCCGCGCCGAAACGGTGGAGATGCAGGAAATTCTCGAAGCCCTCGACCCCCTGATCGCGGAGGACCGTCATGCCTGAACAGACGATCACCATCGGCGGACGCGAATTCCAGGTCGCATGCCAGCCCGGCGAGGAGCCGCATCTGCAGGCCGCCGCCGCACAGCTCGATGCCCAGGCGCAGTCCGTGCTCGGGCAGGGCGCGCAGCTGTCGAATGCGCGGATGCTGCTCCTGGCGGGGCTGTTGCTCGCCGACCGCAACGCAGAGCGCGAGCAGGAACTCGCGGCGCTGCGCGACCGCGTCGCGGAGGCCGAGGCTGCGCTCGGCGCGATGCGCGCGCGCCCCGAGCGCGTCGAGGTGCCGGTGCTGCCCGCCGATCTCGGCGACGAACTCGCCGAGCTCGCGGCGCGCGCCGAGGCCGTGGCCGAGCGCGTCGAGGAGCGCGGCGCCGCGCAGGGCTGAGCCTCAGCCGCGCGCGGGGCGGTCGAACCAGACGATGAGCAGGGGCGCCGCGATCAGCGGCACCAGAACCGGTGCCGCCCATATCAGCACCGCGGGCGGATGCAGCGCCAGCATCGCCGCGGCGAGCGCGATCCCGACCGCGCTCTCAGGGATGCCGGCGGGCAGGCGCGCGAGAAGGTTGCCGCGGTGCAAACCCTTCCAGCCGCAATCATGGCCGAGTGCGACCGCCCCGACGGCCTGCACCTGCCGCAGCATCATGATCGGCGCGACGAGCGCGGACAGCCCGAGCTCGCGAAGCGCGGCGCGCAGGACGATGCGCCGGCGCCGCCAGCCCTGGCCGCGCATCCAGCGCGCGGCGGCGACCGCCTTGGGGCTCAGCAGCACCATGATCGAGACGAGAAACGGCAGCGCCGACTGGATCGCCACCAGATCGAGCATCAGCGCGAGCACGAGCATGAGCCAGATCGGCGCAGCCAGATACATCATCACGCCGCTGGCCAGAAGCAGCCGGTTCACCGGATGCAGACCCCGCGCGCCGAGCAGGCGCAGATGCTGCATGTTGCCCTGACACCAGCGCCGGTCGCGGGCGCGGTAATCGGCCATGTCGGCCGGGCCTTCCTCGAAGGAGCCGCGCGCCTCGGGCGCGATCTCCACCGCCCAGCCCGCGCGTCGCAGCCAGGCCGCCTCGACAAAGTCATGGCTGAGCAGGTCGCCCCCCATCGGGGCCGGGCCGCTCAGTCGCGGCAGACCGCCCGCCTCGGCAAGGGCGCGGGTGCGCAGCACCGCGTTGTGGCCCCAGAAATTGCCCGCATCGCCCGTCACATGCGCGAGCCCGTTGATCGCCGTCAGCCCCGCGAGCCGCGCCGAGAGCCGCTGCAGTTCGGTCAGCCGCGAGCCGCCCGAAAGCGGGCGCGTGCCGGTCTGCAGCAGGCCGAGCCGCGGGCGTGCCTCGATGTGATGGAGCAACTCGCGCACCCGCGCGCCGCTCATGCGGCTGTCGGCATCCATCACCAGCATGTAGTCGTAATGCCCACCCCAGCTCTGCATCCAGTCGCGGATATTGCCCGGCTTGCGCCCGGTGTTGTCGGCCCTGCGGCGGTAGTGGATGGCGGGCGTCGCGAGCAGCCCTTTGAGCGCGTGTTCCTCGGCCGCGATGGTCTGCGGGGCCTGGGTGTCGGAGAGCACGAAAATATCGGCGTGCGGTCCCAGCAATCCGGTGCGCAGCAGCTCGCGCCGCATCAGCCGCACATTGGTCGCGATCATCTCCGGGTCCTCGCCGCAGACGAGGTAGAGCACCGCCGTCCGCCCGCGCGGGGTCCAGCCCGGCGCAGGCTGCGCGAGCCGACGCACCGGCATCGCACCAAGCACCGCCGCCGAAGCCGCCGCCGACAGCCACAGCGCATTGAGTGTGAACAGCGCGAGGATCACGACGACAGCAGCCGTCCCCGCGCGCGCCGGCTCGAGCGCGGCCGCGAGGGTCGCGACCATCACCGCGGCCAGCGACAGCGTGAGCACGACGAAGGTGATGCGCGCGCGCTGGACCCCGGCGCTCAGCGGTCCGCAGCTCGCCGCTGCGCCCATCCGGTGCAGGCCCCGCACCGGCATCGCGCGCGGCGCAAGCGGCGGCGCTGCGGCGGTCTGCGTGATGGTGTCGTCCGAGGGCAGGGCGAAGTCGCGCATGTGGTCCAACCGTTAGTGTCCAAGGCGCAGCACTTAGACCCTCTCGCGCCAACGGCAAGCAGACGGACACCGGCCCCGGCGACTCGGCGGACCGCCGCTGGCGACGCGCCGATGTCACCGTTGCGGCCGGGGCGCCGGCACGGTCCTGCGCCGTGACGGGGAGCGGGCCGCTTGTCTTCGCAGCGTCGGGGACGAATCGCCTTCGTGCGCCGCGACGCAATTCGCCGCCGAGCGCAGCCTGCAATGGGTCGGGAGCAATCGCCTCCCCCGCCTCCCCCGCCTCCCCGCGCGCGCGCTGCAGAGGCCCGCGCGCGCGGGGAGGCAATGATCGGGCTCGACATGACCCAGATCATTGTAAGACGCTCGGGACGTTGATCAACTTGCCGGATGGAACCCGAGCCCGTCTTTCGCACCGAGGGCGTCACCAAGGTCTATGGCTCCGGCCCGGCCGCGGTGCACGCGCTGCGGGGCGTGGATCTGGCGCTGCATGAGGGCGAGATGGTGGTGCTGCTCGGGCAGTCGGGCTCGGGCAAGTCCACCTTGATGAACATTCTCGGCGCGCTCGACACCCCGACCGAGGGGCGGGTGTTCTTTCGCGATCACGAGCTCACCCGCGCCTCGGACGCCGCGCTGACGAGCTTTCGCCGCGATCATGTCGGTTTCGTGTTCCAGTTCTACAACCTCGTGCCGAGCCTGACGGCGCGCGAAAACGTGGCGCTGGTCACCGAGATCGCGGCCAACCCGATGCGCCCGGAGGAGGCGCTGGAGCGCGCGGGGCTGCCCGACCGGATGGATCATTTCCCCGCCGAGCTGTCGGGCGGCGAGCAGCAGCGCGTCGCCATCGCCCGCGCCATCGCCAAACGCCCCGACGTTCTGCTGTGCGACGAACCCACCGGCGCGCTCGACAGCAGGACCGGGGTGCGGGTGCTCGAGGCGCTCGTGGACATCAACGCCGAGCTCGGCACCGCGACGACGCTGATCACGCACAATGTCGGCATCCGGAAGATCGCCCATCGGGTGATCTTTCTCGCCGATGGGCGCGTGGCGGATGTGGTGGAGAACAGCGTGCGCGTCGCACCCTCCGAGGTCAGCTGGTGAGCGCGCTGACGCGCAAGCTCATGCGCGATCTGCGCCGGATCTGGGCGCAGGGGCTCGCCATCGCGCTGGTGCTGGCCTGCGGCGTGGCGGTGATCGTGCTCGCGCATGGCTCCATCGCGACGCTGAGCGAGACGCGCGACGCCTATTACGAGCGCAACCGATTCGCGGAGGTGTTCGCCGGCGCGACCCGCGCGCCCGACCGCCTCGCCGAGGAGATCGCGCGCATCGACGGCGTCGCGCAGGTGCAGACCCGCATCTCGGCGCGCGTCGTGCTCGACATGGAGGGGATGGCCGAGCCGGGCATGGCGCAGCTGCTGTCGCTGCCCTTGATCGGCGAGCCGGCGCTCAACATCCCGCTTTTGCGCAACGGCGCGCTGCCCGACCCGCTGCGCGCCGACGAGGTCGCCGTCTCGCAGCCCTTCGCCGAGGCGCACGGGCTCGGCCCCGGCGACCGGTTCCGCGCCATCGTCGGCGGGCAGGCGCGCGATCTGCGCATCTCCGGCACGATGCTGTCGCCGGAGTTCATCTACACCATCGGCCCGGGCTCGATCATGCCCGATGACCGGCGCTACGGCATCATCTGGATGGGCGCGCCCGCGGCGGCGGCGGCGTTCGACCTCGACGGGGCGTTCAACGACGTCGCGCTGCGGCTGACCCCGGGCGCGTCCGAGGCGCCGGTGATCGCCGCGCTCGACGATCTGCTCGCGCCTTACGGCGGCACCGGCGCTCATGGCCGTGACGGGCAGATCTCGCATTCGATGCTGCAGCACGAGCTCGACCAGTTCGCGGCGCTCGCGGTGATCATGCCGCCGGTGTTCTTCGTGGTCGCGGCGTTCCTCGTCAACATGGTGCTCGGCCGGCTTATCGCGCAGGAGCGCCAGCAGATCGGGCTGATGAAGGCGGTGGGCTACTCCACCCGGCGCGTGGCAGCGCATTACCTCGCGATGAGCGCGGGGATCGGCATCGCCGGGGTGCTCATCGGCTGGGGCGCGGGCGCGCTGCTCGCGGGCGGGATCACCGGGCTGCTCGCGGAGTTCTTCCGATTTCCCTATCTCGTCACGCAGCTGCCGGCGGCGGCCTTCGCGATCTCGGGCACGCTCGCGGTGGCCACGGTCGTCGCTGGGGCGCTGCGCGCGGTGTGGGGGTCGGTGCGGCTGCGCCCGGCGGTGGCGATGTCGCCGCCCGCGCCGCCGAAGTTCAGCCGCGGCGCGGTGGACCGCTTCGGCGCCGCGCTGCGGCTGCGCCAGACGACGATGATGATCCTGCGTTCGATCACGCGCTGGCCGGGGCGCGCGGCGGTGACGCTGTTCGGGGTGTCGGCCTCGGTTGCGGTGCTGGTGGCGTCATTCTTCTTTTTTGACGCCGTCGATGTGATGCTCGACGAGATGTTCAACCAGTCCAACCGCCAGCACATGACCCTGCGCCTCGGCGAGCCGCGCACCGAGGCTGCGGTGCTCGACGCGGCCGCGCTGCCCGGGGTGCTGCGCGCGGAAGGGGCCTATTCGCTGCCGGTGCGGCTGTCGGTGGGGCCGCGCTCGGAGCTTCTGCGCCTCGAGGCGCGCAGCGGCAACGCCGAGCTTCTGCGCGTGCTCGACCGCGACGGCGCGCCGGTCGCGGTGCCGCCCGAGGGGCTCGCGATGCCCGCCCGGCTGGCGCGCGAGCTCGACGTGGCGGCGGGCGACACGGTCTCGGTCGAGCTTCTGGTGCCGCCGCGCGAGACCCACGAGCTGCCGGTGAGCACGCTGACGCGCCAGAGCCTCGGCGAGGAGATCTTCATGGATTCCGAGGCGCTGTTTCGCCTGATGCGCACCACCCCGCAGGTCAACCGCGTCAATCTGATGGTCGACGACGCCGCGCTGCCCGCGCTTTACGGCGCGCTCACCGCGACCCCGGCGATCAGCGGCGTGATGCTCACCGGCGAGACCCGCGACCAGTTCGCGGAGCAGATCGAGGAGAACCTGTTCACCATGGTGTTCGTCTACGCCACGCTGGGTATCCTGATCACCGTGGGCGTGACCTACAACGCCGCGCGCATCCAGCTTTCGGAGCGCGCGCACGAACTCGCCAGCCTGCGGGTGCTCGGCTTCACGCGCGGCGAGGTCGGGTATGTGCTGGTGGGGGAGCTGGCGTTTCTGACGCTCATCGCGGTGCCGGTGGGCTGGTGGCTGGGCTACGGCTTCGCGGCGCTGACGGCGGCGGGACTATCGACGGAGTTCGTCGAGATCCCGCTCGTCGTCAGCCGGGCGACCTATGGCTGGGCGACGCTGATCGTGCTCGCCGCGGCGGCGGCATCGGTCTGGGCGGTGCGCCGCCGGCTCGACCGCGTCGATATCGTGACCGCCCTCAAGCAGAAGGAGTAACCGCCATGCTGTCGACGCGCATGATCGTGGGCGGGGCTGCGGGCCTCGCGGTGGCCGGGGGGCTGGCCTGGGCGCTGTGGCCCGAGCCGGTGCGCGTGGACATGGCCACCGCCGAGCGCGCGCCGATGCAGGTCACCGTCGCGGCCGAGGGCACGGCGCGGGTGCGCGATCCCTATCTCGTCACCGCCCCGGTGACCGGCAACGCGATCCGCTCGCCCGTCGAGGTCGGCGACACGGTCCTGCGCGGCGACAGCATCGTGGCGGTGATTCAGCCCGCCGATCCCGGCTTTCTCGACGCACGCACGCGCCGCGAGGCCGAGGCGGCGGTGCGCGAGGCCGAGGCCGGGGTCGATGTCGCCGAGGCCCGGCTCGACAGCGCCGAGGAGGAGCTGCGCCACGCCGAGGCCGAACTGGCCCGCAACCAGGCGCTGGCGGCGCGCGGCGCGGTGCCTCAGCGCGTGCTCGATGACAGCCGCCAGGCAGTGGAGAACCGCCGCGCCGCGCTGCGCGCGGCACGCTCCGAGATCACCCGCGCCGAGGCGTCACTCGCGCGCGCCGAAGCGCAGCTGACCGAGCCCGGCGGCCGCTTCGAGCCGCCCGCGCCCGGCGATTGCTGCGCCGAGGTCGCCGCGCCGCAATCGGGCACGGTGCTCTCCGTCGAGGAGCCGAGCGCGCGGCTCGTGCAGGCCGGTGCGCCGCTCCTGACGATCGGCGATCTGCGCGACATCGAGATCGAGGTCGAACTCCTGACGAGCGACGCGGTCCGGCTCGCCCCCGGCGCGCCGGCCACCGTCACGCGCTGGGGCGGGGACGCGCCGCTCGCGGCCGAGCTGCGCCGCATCGACCCGGCGGCCTTCACCAAGGTCTCCGCGCTCGGCATCGAGGAGCAGCGCGTGCGCGTTAAGCTCGACTTCGTCACCCCCGCCGAGGACCGTCCGCCGCTCGGCGACGCGTACCGCGTGTTTCTCGAGATCGTCGAGTGGGAGGACGCGGACGCGCTGCAAGTCCCCATCAGCGCGCTGTTTCGCAGCGGCGGCGACTGGGCGGTGTTCACCGTCGAGGACGGCACCGCGCGCGAACGCCGCATAGAGATCGGCCGGCGCACCGACACGCGCGCCCAGGTTGCCGACGGGCTCGACGCCGGCGACACCGTCGTCGCCTATCCGGGCGGGCGCGTCAGTGACGGCACCCGCGTCGCCGCGCGCGGTGACTGACGCGCGCGCCGCCTTGCCTTGGCGCGCCCCGGGCCCTAGGCTCGGCGGTGGTTGCGACGGCAAATCAGGGCTCTGCGGATGGGGCGCACACCGCGACAGCATGACCGCGCGCGCGGCGCGGCCAAGCGGGGGCTTCTGCTCGCGTTTGTGTGGGTGGTGCTCACGGCAGGCGCGCGCGACGGGCTGATCCTTGGCCTCGCGGTGGTGCCGGCGGCGACCTGGCTGAGCCTGCATCTTCTGCCCTATGGTGGCGCGGTGCGGCTGTGGCGGCTCGCGGCGCTGCTGCCCGGATTTCTGGCGCGCTCGCTGGTCGGCGGTCTCGACGTTGCCTGGCGCGCCTTTCATCCGCGCATGCCCCTCGCCCCCGGCTGGATGGAGCGCGCGAGCCGGCTCCCCGATGGCGGCCGCGTCGCGCTCGGCGGCGAGTTGTCGCTGATGCCCGGAACGCTCGCAGCCGGCTCGCGCGGCGGGCGAATCATCCTGCACGTGCTCGACACGACCCAGGACAACGCCGCCACGATCACCCGCGAGGAGGCGCGCCTGGCCGCCCTCGCGGCGCCGGAGGGGCGGAGTTGACGGGCTGGTTCCTCGCTGCGGCGACGCTGCTGCTGCTGACGCTCGCGGGGGCGCTGTGGCGAGTCTGGACCGGGCCGGGCCGGGCCGACCGCATGATGGCCGCGCAGCTCGTGGGCACCGGGGGCGTGGCGGTCGTCCTGCTGCTTGCAGCCGCGACCGACTGGGCGATGATCGACGTCGCGCTGGTGCTCGCGCTGCTCGCGGCCTTCGCGGCGGTGGCCTTCGTGAAGGCCGAAACCCCCGAAGGGCGCGGCGACCCGGAGGACGACGATGCTTGAGCTTGCCACCGACGCGCTCACGGTCGCGCTGACGGCGGCAGGGCTGGTCTTTTTCCTCGCCGGGACGGTCGGGCTGATCCGGTTTCCCGACACCTTCAGCCGCCTGCACGCGCTCACCAAGGCCGACAATCTCGGGCTCGGCTTCATCGTGCTCGGCCTCGCGCTGCAGGCCGAGAGCTGGCATGCGGTCGTCAAGCTCGGCCTGATCTGGGCGCTCGCGCTGGTGGCGGCGGGCACGGCGGCGCAGCTCGTCGCGCGCACCGCCCTGCGCGCGGATGAGGGCGGGCGCCCGACACGGCAGGCCGAGGGCCGCGAATGAGCGGAACCGTGTTCGACATCGTGCTCTGCGCGCTGAGCCTCGGCGCCGCGCTCGCCGCGGTGAGCGGGCGCGATCCCTTCGCCGCGGTGGTGTTCTTCGTGGTCTACGGCGTGTTCATCGCGACCGCCTGGCTGCGGCTCGACGCGGTCAATGTCGCGCTTGCCGAAGCCGCCATCGGCGCGGGGCTGACCGGGGTGCTGCTCCTCGGGGCGGTGGGCCGGCTGGCGCGTCTGCGCGAGACGGCCCCGCCGGCGCGCGCAGCGGGACCGCGCCTGCTCGCCGCGCTGGCTGCGGGCGGCACGACGCTGCTGCTCGGCTGGGTGTTCCTGACCCTGCCCGAACCGGCGGGGCTGCACGCCGAGGTCGGCGCAAATCTCGCCGCCGCGGGCAGCGAGAACGCGGTGACTGCGGTGCTGCTGAATTTCCGCGCCTGGGACACGCTGCTCGAGAGCATCGTGCTGCTGGCCGCGCTGATCGGGATCTGGGCGCTGTCGCCCGACGCGGCCTGGGGCGGGCGCCCGGGCATGACGCAGCGCACCCGCGCGGGCGGCGTGCTCGCGCAGTTCGGCCGCGTGCTGCCGCCGATCGGGCTCATGGTCGGGGTCTATCTCGTCTGGGCCGGCACCAAGCAGCCGGGCGGCGCGTTTCAGGGCGGCACGGTGCTCGCGGCGGTGGCGCTTCTGGCGATGATGGCCGGGCGCATCGCGCCGCCGCGGGTAAGCGCGCCGGGGCTGCGGCTGGCGCTGATCCTCGGGCCGGCGGTGTTTCTGGCTGTGGGCCTCGCGGCGCTGGCGGCGGGGCGGTTCCTCTGGCTGCCGCCCGAGCACGCCTATGCGCTGATCCTGGGCATCGAGGCGGCGCTGACGGTGTCGATCGCAGCGACGCTCGCGCTGATGGTGATCGGCCCGCCGCAGGAGGCACCATGATCGGCTCGGCGACGCTTTACGGGCTGTGCGGCGCAGCCCTCGTCGGCATCGGGCTCTATGGCTTTGTCAGCCATCCGGGGCTCCTGCGCCGGGTGCTCGCCTTCAACGTGATCGGCTCGGGCATCTTCCTGATCTTTGGCGCGGCGGGCTATCGCGATGCGGATGCGGGCGCCGACCCGGTGCCGCAGGCGCTCATCATCACGGGGATCGTCGTCGCGCTGTCGCTCACGGCCCTGGCGGTTGCGCTCATCGTGGCGCATGTGCGCGCGAGTGGGCATGGCGAACTGCCGGAGGACGCCGGGGAATGACGGCCGCGCTCGCGATCGCGCCGGTGGTGGCGCTGCCGCTCATCGGGGCGCTCGTCGCCGTGGTCGTGGGCCGGCACGGCGCGGCGGTGACGGTCGCGGTGACGGCGGGCGTCGCGGCGGCGCTCGTCTGGCTCGTGGCCGGGGTCGCGACGGAGGGCACAGCGCGGCTCGCGCTCGGCGGCTGGGAGCCGCCGCTGGGGATCATGCTGCGCGCCGACGGGCTGGCGGCGGCGTTTCTGGTGATGACGGCGGTGGTTATGGCCGCGGTGGTCGGGGTGGCGCGGCGGCACTTCGCCCACGGCGCGGGCGAGGATCGCGGACCCTGGGCGTTCTGGCCGCTCGCGCTGCTTCTATGGGCGTCGCTCAACGCGGTGTTCGTCTCGCGCGATCTGTTCAACCTCTATGTCGGGCTCGAGCTGCTCACACTGGCCGCCGTCGCGCTCGTGGCGATCGAGGGCAAGGCCGAGACCATCGCGGCGGCGCTGCGCTACATGGTCTTCGCGCTGATGGGCTCGCTTTTGTATCTGCTCGGGGCGGTGCTGCTCTATGCGGCGCATGGCACGCTCGACATCGCGCTTCTGGCCGAACGCGGGGATGCGGCCAATGCCGACGGCGTCGCGCTCGCGCTGATGACGGCGGGGCTGATGGCGAAGATGGCGCTGTTTCCGTTCCACGCCTGGCTGCCGCCGGCGCATTCGGGCGCGCCGGCGCCGGCCTCGGCGATGCTCTCGGCGCTGGTGCCCAAGGCGGCGTTCTATATCCTCCTGCGGCTGTGGTTCGACGCCGCGCCCGACCTCGCGGCCCCCGGCGCGCTGGGGCTGATGGGCGCGCTCGGGGCGGTGGCGGTGCTCTACGGCTCGGTGCTGGCGTTCCGGCAGGAGCGGCTCAAGCTCATCATCGCCTATTCGACCGTCGCGCAGCTCGGCTACCTGATGCTGGTCTTTCCGCTCGCCGGTGGCCCGATGGCGGCGGAGCCCTGGGCCGAGCCCGCCCGCGCCGGCGCGATCTTTCAGGCCGTCAGCCACGGCCTCGCCAAGGGCGCGATGTTCCTGTGCGCGGGGCTGTGGATCATGGCGGTGGGGCATGACCGGCTCGAGGGGCTGCGCGGGCTCGCGCGGGCGACGCCGATGACGGCCTTCGCCTTCGCGCTCGCGGCGATCACGCTGATGGGGCTGCCGCCCTCGGGGGGCTTTACCGCGAAATACCTGATGATGACGGCGGCGTTCTCCTCCGGGCAGGTGATCTGGGCGGCGGTGATGGTGCTGGGCGGGCTGATGGCGGCGGCCTATCTCTATCGGCCCATGGCGCTCGTTTTCGCACGCGACATCCCCGCGGGGCTCACCCCTGTGCCGCGGAGCCTGCAGGCGATCCCGCTGGTGCTTGCGGCGACGGCGATAGCGCTTGGGATCGGCTCGGCGCTGCCCTATGCGCTCCTGCAGGTGGGCGCATGAGCGCAGCCCTTCCGGTCCTGATCCTGATGACCTCGCTGGTGCCCGCGGCACTGACCTTCTTTCTGCCCCAGGCGGCGCATGGCTGGCGCAATGGCCTCAATCTGGGCGGCGCGGTGCTGAAACTCGGGCTGATCGCGTATCTGCTCGCCGAGGTTGCGGCGGGGGCGGTGCCCGAGGCGCGGCTGCCGCTTGCGCCGGGGCTTTACCTCGAGCTGCGCGTGGATGCGCTGGCGCTGCTGTTCGTGACCCTCTCGGCGGCGCTGTGGTTTCTCACCACGGTCTATGCGATCGCCTATTTCGGCACCAAGGCGGAGCTGTCGCGGTTCTTCGGCTTCTTCAGCCTGTGCGTGGCCGCGACGACGGGCATCGCGCTGTCGGGCACGCTGATCACCTTCTTCATCTTCTACGAGCTGCTCACGCTGTCGACCTGGCCACTCGTGGTCCACAAGCAGGACGACAAGTCGCTGCGCGCCGGGCGCAGCTACCTCGCCTATTCGCTGCCGGGCAGCGCGGCGCTGCTGGTGGCGATCATCTGGCTCGAAAGCGCGGTGGGGCCGGTGGCCTTCGCCGACCCGCCGGCGCTCGACGGGGTCGGCCGGGGCACGCTCATGGCGATCTTCGTGCTCTTCATCGCCGGGCTCGGGGTGAAGGCCGCGATCGTGCCGCTGCATGGCTGGCTGCCGGCGGCGATGGCCGCCCCCGCGCCGGTCAGCGCGCTGCTGCATGCCGTCGCGGTGGTCAAGGCGGGGGCCTTCGGCATCGTGCGCGTGATCCATGACGTCTACGGCATCGGGCTCGTGACGGAGCTCGGGCTCGGCGTGCCGCTCGCCACGCTCGCCTCGGTGACGATCATCTGGGGCTCGATCCGCGCGCTGCAGCAGCACGAGATCAAGAAGCGCCTCGCCTTCTCCACCGTCAGCCAGGTCTCCTATATCGTACTCGGCACGGCGCTTGCCGGGCCGCTCGCGGCGATCGGCGGGCTGGTGCATCTGGTGCATCAGGGGCTGATGAAGATCACGCTGTTCTTCGCCGCCGGGATCTATCAGGAGCGCGCGGGCATCGACCGCATCGATCAGCTCGACGGGATGGGCGCGCGCATGCCATGGACCTCGCTGTCCTTTTCGCTCGGGGCGATCGGGATGATCGGGTTGCCGCCGATGGCGGGCTTTATCAGCAAGATCCATCTGGGCATTGGCGCGGTGCAGTCCGACGCGGCCTGGGTGATCGCGGTGCTGGCGGGCTCGACACTGCTCAACAGCGCGTATTTCCTGCCGCTGATGTATCGCATGTGGTTCCTGCCACCCGCGGCGGATGCGGTGCGCGGCGACGGCGCGGCCGCACTCGTGGTGCCGGCGGTGGCGACGGCGGCGGCCGCGCTCGCAGTGGGCGTGTTCGCAGGGGCCGGGCTCAGCCCGCTGAGCTGGGCCGAGCTCATCATGGAGCGGGAGTATCTGCCATGATCGTCGCGGGGCCGATCCTGCCGCTCGCCGCGCTGGTCTGGCCGCTCCTCATGGGGTTGCTGGCGGCGCTTCCGTCGATGCGGGCGCGGGCGCTGTGGTTGCTGCCGCTCGCGCCACTGCCGGCGCTGTGGGTCGCACTTGCAGGCGCGCAGGGGCTCACCGAGGCGCCGGACCTGCTGCTCGGGGTGACGCTGCGGCTCACCGAGATCGGCGCGCTCCTGCTGGGCATGACGGCGGCGCTGTGGCTCGCGGCGGGTATCTATGCGCTCGGTTACATGCCGCGCACGCATGATCCGGCGATCCTGACGGGGTTCTGGTGCCTGACGCTGTCGGGCAATCTGGGGGTGTTCCTCGCCGCCGATGGCGTGACCTTCTATGTCGCCTTTGCGGCGGTGTCGCTGGCGGCGTATTTCCTCGTCGTGCATGAGCGTACGGAGCGCGCGCTGCGGGCCGGGCGGCTCTATATCGTGCTCGCGGTGCTCGGGGAGGCCTGTCTGCTTCTGGCGATCACCATCGCCGCCGCCGCTGCCGACAGCCTGATGATCGACGATCTGCGCGCGGCGCTCGGCGAGGCCCCGCTCGGGGCGCTGGCGGCGGGGCTTTACGTGGCCGGGTTCGGGCTCAAGGCGGGCCTGATGCCGCTGCATGTCTGGCTGCCGCTCGCGCATCCGGCCGCGCCGACGCCGGGTTCGGCGGTGCTGTCCGGGGCGATCGTGAAGGCCGGGATCATGGGGCTGATCCTGTTTCTGCCGGACGGCGCGGTGGGCTGGGCGCCGGTGATGCTCGGCCTCGGGATCGGGGGGGCGTTCGTCGCGGCGCTGATCGGGCTGACACAGGCCAACGCCAAGGCCGTGCTCGCCTATTCGACCGTCAGCCAGATGGGTCTCGTCATCGCCATCACGGCGGCGGGCGCATCGACACAGGCGGCGTTCTACGCGCTCCATCACGGGCTGGCGAAGGGGGCGCTGTTTCTGTCGGTGGGCCTGATCGCGGCGGCGGGGGCGTGGCGGGTGCTCGCGCTGGGGCTGGCGGCGGTCGCGGCGCTGTCGGTGGCGGGGCTGCCGCTGACGGGGGGTGCGCTCGTGAAGGCCGCCGCCAAACCCGCGCTCGGGGGCTGGGCGGAGACGGCACTGACCGTCTCGGCGGTGACGACGACGCTGCTGCTGGGATGGTTCCTGCATGTCGCCGCGCGGCAGGAGGCGAAGGCGGGGCATCGCCGCGCCGCGATGTGGGCCCCGGTGGCGCTGCTGGTGCTCGCGGCGCTCGTGCTGCCCTGGGTGCTCTGGGCTGGGTGGTCCGGACTGCCCGCGGACTATCCGCTGCGCGCCGGCACGCTGCGCGATGCGGGCTGGCCGCTGGGGCTCGGCGCGGCGGTGGCCGGGCTGGCGCTGTGGCGCGGTTGGCGCGCGCCGGTGCTGCCCGAGGGCGACATCGCGCCGCTGCTGGAGCGGATGGCGGCGGCGCTGGCGCGCTGGCTGCGTGCCCTCAACCTGCGGCTCGACCGCTCCGACCGCGGCGGTGCGCGCCCCGTCGCCGCGCTCGCGCATGCGGTCGAGCGGCTCGCCCATGCCGCGGCGCGGGGTGAGGCCGTGATGACACAGTGGCGGTGGACGGGCCCGGCCGTGCTCGTGCTGGCGGGACTTGTCTGGCTCGCGCTCTGAGCGGGGGCTTGCGATCATGCGCGCTGCTGCGCGATAAGGTTCGAACGGCCTTTGGCCGGGGCGGCAGGGGAGGCGCAGGATCGCCATGGTGCAGAATTTCCGCCATAACGAGATCCTCAAGCGCGCGCGCGAGCAGGGCAATGTCGTCGTCGAGGATCTCGCGCGCCATTTCGGCGTCACGCTGCAGACGATCCGGCGCGACCTGACCGAGCTTTGCGACGCCGGACGGCTCACCCGGGTCTATGGCGGCGCCGTGCTGCCCTCCGGGGTGAGCAATATCGGCTACGAGGATCGCCGCATGCTCAACGCCGAGGCCAAGGAGCGGATCGCGCAACGGATCGCGCGCGACATCCCGCACGCGGCCTCGGTATTTCTCAATATCGGCACCACGACCGAGGCCGTTGCCCGCGCGCTGCTTCGCCACCGCGATCTGATGGTGGTGACCAACAATCTCAACGTCGCAAACATCCTCGCGGCCAATGACAGCGTGGAGGTGATCGTCGCGGGCGGCGTGCTGCGGCGGGCGGATGGCGGGCTCGTCGGCGACGTCGCGCTGGAGATGGTGCGCCATTTCAAGGTCGATATCGCCGTTATCGGCACCTCGGCGCTCGACGAGGAGGGCGATCTTCTGGATTTCGACTTTCGCGAGGTGCGTGTCAGCCAGGCCATCATCCGGCAGGCGCGGGCGAGCTATCTCGCATCCGACGCGTCGAAATTCGCCCGCACCGCGCCGGTGCGCATCGCCGCGCTCTCGGAGATCGACGCCTTCTACACCGACGCGCCGCCGCCCGACCCGGTCATGGCGCTGTGCCGCGACTGGGGCACGCGCATCGAGATCGTCGAGGCCGTCCCCCACCAAGCTTGACGCCGCCGCCGCGCTGGATTAACGCCGAGGCTGCGCGGGTATGGTGTAACGGTAGCGCCCCAGCCTTCCAAGCTGGTAGTGCGGGTTCGATTCCCGCTACCCGCTCCAGGCTAGCGCCGAGCGCATGTTTCGCAAAAACCGGAACCGGTCCTGCGCTCCGCACGCATGCCGCTGAAGTTTGGGGGCATGGCCCGGCTGCGAGAGCAACGCGCGTTGAACCGCGCCGTCAGGGAGCAGCCGCGCCGCGCCCGTTTCGGGCAACGCCCCGGGCGTGGTCTGGCTCAGGGTTCGCCATCCTCCTCGAGAGTCGGAGCCCACGACCAACCCGGCGCGGTCCGGAGGTTGCAGTCACGCGCTTCCGCCCGCCGCCTCTCCAATCGAACCGCCTGCCTCGAGTAGTTCGCGCAACTCGCGATAATAGGCGATGTTTTCGTCGATCTCGTGGTCCTCGAGGTCACCGGCAAGGGTCGCCCGCGCTTCGCTTTCGCGCCCGGCCAGGCCGTAAAGCATCGCGAGGTTGCCGCGGGTGCGGGCATCCGCCTCTCCGTCGCGGACAAGCTCGCGCAGCGTGCTGATACCAGCCTCCGGGTCACCCGAAATCCCGCGCGAGAGGCCGAGATTGCCCAGAAGCGCGAAATTCGTCGGATCGAGCCGCAACCCTTCCCGGTAAACGCTCTGTGCCTCTTCGTGCTGGCTCAGACGGTCGAGCGCGATCCCGCGCGCAGTGATGACTTGCAGGTCGCGCGGCGCCAGGTCTTGCGCCTGCTCCAGCGTCTCGAGCGCCTCCTCTGCCTGCCCTTCGCTCAGCTGCGTCCGGCCGAGCTCGAGCAGAATGCGTGGGTCGTCGCCGCGACGCGCGAGCGCCTCGGTCAGTGCCTGCCTGCCGCGGCTCGCCTGACCGAGATTGCGGTAACTGCGTCCGAGCCCGACCAGCGCGTCAATCGAGTCGGGATCGTCGTCGAATTCCCGCCGATAGAGCGCCGCTGCCGTTTCGAAATCGTCCTGCTCTGCTGCCCGATCCGCGAGCCTCAGGTTCGACGGTTCATCATCACCGCTGCTGAATTGATCCCCGATTGCAGCGCACCCAGAGAGTGCAACCGCCGTGCAGACGGACAAGACGACTCGACGAATGATCATGTGACCTCTACTGCTCACTGCCCTGATCTATCTTATTGTGGAAGCTCTGATCAACATGCCCGGCGACATGCGGATGCTCGGCACGGCCACGCCGGCGGGTGCAATCGTTGCAACCGCAGCCTTCACGGCGCAGCCCTGCGCACCGTTCGGATCTGGCAATATCGTGTCGCACAGGCCCGTTCTCCTCCCGTCGGCGTCCCTGGGGCCAGGCGTGTGCCGGGCGCGAACGGCGGAAGGGGCCGGGCGCTGTTCCCGGTCAACCGGTCTTGCCGGGCCTTCATGGCGCGGAACGGCTGCTTGCCGACCCATCCGGGGCGTTCGACCTTCGTGCGTGGTTTGCCGGGGTGTTGCCGACGCGTCGCGCGCTGGCATGGCTGTCGCAATTGCAAACCGGAGTGATGGCAAGAGGGGCGGGGCGGAATGTTCCGCACCGTGCAGCGGAACGTCCCGGCCCCGGCTGACGCGCCCCGCCGCCGGTCTTCGGTTCGTGCCGCTGACCGCATCGACAGCCGGCGCCGCGGTCGTCAAGAAATCGCTCCCCGGGTCAATTGCCGATCCGCTTGCCCACCGGAATGCATGCCGGGACCGCGGTGGTCCTCCAGCGCGCTTTCGCCGAAATCACGTTGCATCTCCGCTGCCACCGGTCGCGAGGTACCTGCCAGGCCGCGAGAAAACATCTCGGCAGGACCCCTTCCGAGGGCAGTGGCGCACGCGCACCCCAAGTCGCGACCCTGCACAACTGGTGGCTCGATCAGCCGCGGCGTCTCCCGCCCCGGCACCATTGGGCCCGAATCCATCAGTCGCTCCCGTCGCGTGAATTTCTCCTTCATCGCGTGCGCCGGGCTGGGAAAACGGGCTGCGTCGGCATCGGCGAGTCTCCAGGTGTGTGGCGCAAACCTGCCCGGTCGGGCCGGATGGGTCAGCGCTTTCGGAGGTTCCTTAACCTTTGATTTCCTAGTTGATGCGACCGTAGCACGCACGGACTTTCTCGCCAAACGGAAACCGACGATGCGAAATGATTGAGATACTGACGATTTGTGCGTCCGCACTTTTCGGGGCAGCGGCGGTTGCCGACCTTGGCTGGCGCCGCATACCCAATGCCGTCTGCGCCGGCGTCGCGGTCATCGCCCTGCTTCGCCTCGGTGTCACGGGTGCGGATTGGGGCAACGTGGCGGCTGATCTGGCCGCGGCGCTCGCAGTCCTGTTGCTCGGCGCTCTGGTCTTCGAGCGGGGCTGGCTCGGCGGTGGTGACGTCAAACTGTCGGCCGCCGCTGCGTTGTGGGTCGGCTTTGCGAATGTCGGTGCATTTCTCAGCACGACGGCGCTCGCGGGCGGCGCCCTCGCCATGATCTGGGTCGGGCGGCGCGCCTGCTTTCCACGTCTCGATGAAAAATCGGCAACCTTGCCCTACGGGCTGGCCATCGCAACCGGCGGGATCGTCGTCACGATGAGCCTGGGGGTCGGATGACGAGAGCGTGGTGCGAAAGAGTGGGGGCCGGCTTTGCGCTCTTTGATCATGCGATTTCAAGATTTTAGGGGCGGCGCGTGAATGCGGATGAACGCCGCGCGCTCGAAAACGATGCGACCTCATTTGATGGAATTGCCGCATTCGCCTCCTCCCGGGTCTCGTGCCCCGGTTCGTGAGCAACCGGCTGCGGGTGCAGCGGCGGCCGGCGCCGCAAGGCCGGTTTACAACATCGCGCGTTCCGGCTACCGATCTCGGGGCGTTCAGGGGTGATTAGCTCAGCTGGTAGAGCGCCTCGTTTACACCGAGGATGTCGGCGGTTCGAGTCCGTCATCACCCACCAGCCAACCTTTGAAGCCACTGGAATCGCCCAAGGCTTGCGACAGAAAACGCGAGTGTAGGACATGGCGAAAAGTGTTCCGGCACTGCACTGACCCCCGGAGGATCAGTCGCCTGCGCTGCTCGGTGCACAAGGCCGCCCACGTCCTCGACGACGACCCGAAATCAATGCAGCCGGGCGTCCCCGCAGATCTGCGCGAGACGCCCAACGCCGGAACCGGGGCCGCCGCGCGCGCCGCCATGGAAACCTTCAGGCAGTGCTGCGGCGCCGGGCACGCGCGCGGTTGCCGGCCTGACGAACGAGGTGGTTCGGCTTGCATGAACGGGCCTCGGGCGCCGGCACGAGGCACTGGCGTGCGCAGTCGCGCGGCTCGGGCGCCGAAAGGCGCGGGAATACTGCATTGCCAAGCGGGCGACTTGTGCTTACTGACAGTCGCACGGGATAATGCAGTGGCCGTGCTCGCGGCCATGATCCCCGCCTTGCGCCTGTCGCAAGACCCCTTCCCTCACAAAGGACACATGATGAACATTCTCCCTGGCGTCGGGGCTTTGTGCTGCGGCCTCGCCATGGCTGGCTGCTCACCGACCGATCCGGCGCCCACGACCCTCCTGATGCTCGAGGCTCAGCACAACACGGCCACCGCCCAGGCGCTGCGGTCAGATGAGCCTGCCTTTGCGGCGCCGCGATGGACCTGCACCGCGAGCGGTGCCGGAATGGCCGGCACATGCGTGCACCGATGACGGCATTTGACGATTTCAGGGATCGAGTGTGTCGCGCAAGGTGAGAACCGATCCTGCGCGCTTCGAAGATTTGATTCCCGAAGGTTGGAGAACGGCGCGTCCGAAGGCGCGGGTGGGGGCCGCTTTGCGGAGCATGCGCGGACCCTTGGGCCGAGGCCCGCGGGTCCGCGCTGGTCGGACTCAGTTGTCGCGCTGTGCGCTGTGACGCCAGTCGGGCAGGCCGAAGTCGTTCGGCCACGGCCAGACCTCCTGCCGGTTGAAGTAGATCACGGCCGTGAGCTCGGTGAAACTGTCCTGTGGCTCGCGGACGGAATTGTACCATTCATCGAGATAGGCGTCATCTCCGAGAAAACCGAGTTCGGCGACCTGGATCGGTTTTCCGAATGTCACCGCGCGGTCGTATCGCGGGGCCAGAATCTCGGCGAAACTGTGCTCGCCACCGAGGTGCTCGCGCTCGTATTCCTGCAGCCCGAAGACCGACAGCCCGATCACGTCGACCACGTCGTCGCCGGGGTAGTAGGCTTCCATACCCTCGACCCCGGCTGGCGACCACATGAACCTGAGGCCGGGCGCAACCGAGCGGCAGACGCCGACCATGCGTCGATAGGCTTCGACATGATCATCCGGCTCCCAGAGCGCCCATGGGAAATGTCCGTTCGGATTGTCCATCTCCTGCGCCCAGCGCACGGTGACAGGGCTTTGCAGCGGCTCCAGCGCGCGGCACACGGACCGCATGGTTGCATCGTGGCCCCCGGACAGGATTTTGTTGCGCAGCGTTTCCACGCTGCTGGTCTCACCCCATGTCCAGGGCTCGACCGTGACGAGCAGCGAGCGGTCGCGTTCGCGCGCATAGGCGTCTGCGGCCGTCAGGGTGTCAAGGTCGACCCCCTGCCAGGGCAGGAAGACGTGTTCGATGCTCACTTCCCCGTCCTGCGAAAAGCTGCCCTCGGGGTCATACACGCCGAAGGGAACCGTTCCCGGCGGCGCCGCGAGCGCGCTGCCGGTGGCAAGGGTCAGACCGACGGCCGCGCCCGACAGGACTGCGCGCGCGCGCCCGTTCGTTGGTCCCGCTCGGCACGAGTGGGCTGAGGATTTCGATTTTTTCATGATCTTCTCCCGATGTCGGGTTGCGGGTTGGTCCGGGGGATCATTCCCACCAGATCTCGAACTGGATTCGTTCGGCGCCATCGCTCGTCTGACTGGCGCCGGAGACCGAGTGCAACGACCGTGTCAGGTTCAGCGGCTCCAGGCCCATGGTCAGCACATGCAGGCTTTCGACGCCCCGCAGCGACATCGATGAAACGATCAGGGCCGCGAGTACGGAGATCGCCGCGAATTGGATGCCGGCCGGGAGCAGGTTGCGCCGAAGTGAAATGTCGTTCTCGCGGATGTGCCGGACGATCATCACGGCGAAGATTGTCGCGTAGATCGTCGCATTGATTGCCGCGAGGATGTAGAAGCCCCGCGCATGCTCGAGCCCCGGTGCGAGAAGGATCGGCACGGCCGATGCCGCGGCGAGGACGAAATAGGGCGCGATGACCCGCAAGGGCAGCACGCGCGCCGCGCGCGCGCCCTTGGGCGTGACGCGAAAGCTTACCCGGGTGCCGAACAGGACATCGATGATCGCGGTCGCGGTGCCCCACAGGACCCAGGGCCACTGGATCGAGATGAACAGCGCCTTCTCCCAGCTCAGGACCGCCGCGGCAGCGGGCCGGAAGAATCCATCGCTGCGGATCGCGTAGGCGATCGCGATCATCACGAGCGTGGACGGCAGCATGTGGCCGATAAAGGCCGGGAACGAGACGTCGACAAATCGGATGTCGAGGACCAGCGCCAGGATCGGCAACGTGAACATCAGCGCCATGAACAGCGCCAGAAGCGGATACCAGAGCTGAACGAAGACGAACTGAAACCGCAGCAGCGGTGGCAGGTTGCGCACATGTCCCGGCGTGTGCGCCAGCAGGAGTGTCGCGAGGCTTCGCGACCATTGAAATTCCTGCGTGATGAGGTCCGACGCCGCCACTGGGCCGGCCCCGATCGCGATCGCGTCGATGGCGTGGACCCCGCGCCATCCATGGGCATTCATGATCATCGTTGTCGAATGATCCTCGGCCAGTTCGGGGCCGAGCCCGCCGATCTCCTCGAGCGCGCGGGTGCGCACCGCATAATGCGACCCGATGCACAGCGGCGCCATGCCGTTGGTGTAACCGGCCTGCAGGATGCCGTGAAACATGCCCTCCGCGAACAGCCTGGTGCGCGCCGACCAGTTCTCGGCGGCGTTCGACGCGCAGATGCTCGGCGCGGAGACATATCCGACACGTGCATCGGCGAAGGGGCGAAGCACCGTCTCGAGGTAACCGGGTGCTGCGACGTGATCGGAGTCGAGCTGAGCGACGAAATCATAGTCGCGATAACCGTAATGATCATAGAAATAGGCAAGATTGCCTTCCTTGCACCTTGTGCGGCGCGGCCAGTCGGCGCGGTGATAGGCGCTCTCGCCGTGGCGCGAAGAGATCCTGACGCCGTGGGCGAGGCACCAGGCGCGGGTTTCGTCGTCGGGGTCCTCGTCGGCGAGCCAGGTGTCGTGGGGATAGGCCTGCGCGAGCATGGCCTCGAGCGTGGCGCGAACCACCGAAAAGGGTTCCGCCGGGGTCTTGGTGGTGACCATCGCGACGCGGCAATCCCCCAGATCCTCGATCCGCGCACTGCACACACGCGCGCGCAGGAAGAGCGTCAGGAAATAGACCTGCACGAAGAAGATCCAGCCGACCGCCAGTGTCAGCACGACATAGCTGAGCGTGTGAATGTTGTTCGACGGCTCGAACCACCACAGCCAGAAATAGGCGGCCCCCGCCAGCCAGGCGAGGAAGGCGATGTGATACTTCACCGCCTGGGCCCGCGAGAGGAGCGGCACTAGGTAGGTGACCGGTTCCGGCCCGGTCGCGATCGAGCTGTCAGGCGCGGAGCGCATCGGGCACCTCCGTCGCGGGACATGCCGCGGCGTGTCCGCCGATTGCGCCGATACCCGACGGTTGCGTCGCGGCGCAGATCGCATCTCTGGCGTGCGTGACGGCATCGATCCGGTGGCGGCTCGGGTCCGCGGTGCCGGAGCTGTCGAGCCCGGCCGGCCGGGCGCCCAACGCCGGCGTCCTGCAGGCGTGGCGGCCGATGACCTGAGCGCCGCCCATGCCCGGTGCCCTTGCGCGCCCGCTCACGCGCCGGCCTCCAGCGGGGCGAGGCCGGCTTCGAACTGGGCGCGGAAATACGGGATTGTGCGGTCGAGTCCCGCGTCAAGCGAAACCGTCGGCTCCCATCGCAGCACGCGCCGGGCGAGGCTGATGTCGGGCCGGCGCTGCCTCGGGTCGTCGACCGGCAGCGCGCTGTGGATCATCGCCGAGCTCGAGCCGGTCTTCGCCAGCACGCGATTCGCGAGCTCGGCAATGGTGAACTCACCCTCATTGCCGATATTCACCGGGTAGCGCACCGCAGCGGCGTCGCCATCAGCAGCATCAGCCCGTCGAGCAGATCGTCGACGTAGCAGAACGCGCGTGTCTGGGCGCCCTTGCCGTAGATGGTGATCGGCTCGCCGCGCAGGGCCTGGATGATGAAGTTGGACACCACGCGGCCATCATCGGGCGCCATCCCGGGGCCATAGGTGTTGAAGATGCGCGCGATCTTGGTCGTCACGCCGTGCTGGAGGCCGTAATCGTGAAACAGCGTCTCCGCGGCGCGCTTTCCCTCATCGTAGCAGGAACGCGGGCCCACGGGGTTGACGTTGCCGTGGTAACTTTCGCTTTGCGGGCTCGACTCCGGATCGCCGTAAACCTCCGATGTGGAGGCTTGCAGAATGCGCGCGCCCTTCGCGCGGGCGAGATCGAGCAGGTTCAGGGCGCCGAGAACGCTGGTCTTGAAGGTATGAACCGGGTCGATCTGGTATTTCGGTGGCGATGCGGGGCAGGCGAGGTTATAGATCTCGTCGATCGGCTCGACGAGCATCAGCGGTGTCGTGATGTCGTGCCTGATGAAGCGAAACCCGGGCTGGCCGGTCATCGCGGCGATGTTCGACAGACGTCCGGTCTGAAGATTGTCCACGCAGACGACATCGGCCCCGGCCGCGCGCAGCCTTGCGCACAGCCGCGCGCCAAGGAATCCGGCGCCGCCGGCGACCAGGACCGCTCTTGTTGGGGGCGCTCTTGCTGCGCGTGGTACCGTGGCTTCGACTTCGGTGCCGAACTGCGCGCCATCATTCATCGCGTCGCTCCGGATGCGCGCGCGGCCGGCCGCAGGATGGCACCGCGGGGCGACGCGGCGGAGTCCGGCAATGACGGTGACGCTCGCCGGGCGGTGTCGATGATCTGGTCCATGGTCTGTCCTTAGTAAGGGGCAAAGGTCGCCCGCCGCGCCGGGCAGGTTGCAGCGTCGCGCAGTCCTGCCGGATCGCGCTGTCCGGGTTCGGTCACCGCGCCGCTGGCGGGCGGAGCGGATGTCGGGATTGCAGGGCGCCGCGCTGCATCGGGCGGTCGATGTCCACGCCGCTCCCTTGCGGGCTGCTGCCCGACAGCGAAGACGTCGAAGGCGTCGGGTCGCGCGCGGTTGGTCTACCGTCGCCGTCCCGAGACCGACGCACATCCCGTGCGCACGGCTATCGACGAAAGCATCGCGATCAGTATCGTCACCTTCATGAGACCCTTCTTTGCCTGCACTGTTTCAACAACCGGCGAGGCGATGCGACGGTTCCGTAAAAGTTTACCGGCCGGCGGGGCATCTGCCGCCTGGACATCATTTCAACAGCTTCTCGGCTCTCGGCAGGCTGTCTGCGGTGAGGCCGCGCACGCGTCGGCAGGTCATTGATTTTCGGTCGCGGTACCGATGCAACCGCGCGTTTCGCCGGGGTCGGGCGACCAACCGCGAGCTTACGGATATGTCGCGCCCAAAGCATGTTGCGCGAGCTTGGGAGCCGGTGTTGCGATCTTCGAGGATGCGAGCCGGAAGTGCTGGGGGCGCTGCGTGAATGCGGATGACCGCGACGCGCGCGGTGGTGACAGGGCTCCGGTTCGCGCTTCGCCGGGCGCGCGAGGCATTTCGTGAGTGCCCGCACCCGCCGACCGGAGCGCTGCGGCGTCGTGCGGCCGGGGCGCCTCGCCGATGGCGGGATTGTCCACGGGACGCCGGCGGATGAGGCCTGCCCGCGTGCCTGTCGGCGCCCCGTTGCCCGGGGCGCCTGACCTCATTTCAGCATTGCGACGGCGAAAAGCTCGTCCGGGTCGGTGAGGATGCCGGCAATGCCCCAACCGGCGCGTGCGGCCATCATGGACAGGGTTTCGGGTGAAAACTTGTGGCTGTTTTCGGTGTGGATCGTCTCGCCGGCGGTGAAGTTGATCGTCTCGCCAGCGATGCGCACCCGCTGTGCGCGCAGGCTCTCGAGATGCATCTCGACGCGCTGCGCCTCGTCGTTCCAGACCGCCTTGTGGCGGAACGCGGAGAGGTCGAAATCGGCGCCCGCCTCGCGGTTCAACCGCGTCAGCAGGTTCAGGTTAAACGCCGCGGTGACCCCTTGCGCATCGTCGTAGGCCGCTTCGAGCACCTCCACCGGTTTGACCAGGTCAAGTCCCAGGATCAACGCCGCGTGATCCGGCCATGCCCGCAGCCGCGCCAGCAGCTCCATCGCCCCGCGCCTGTCAAGATTGCCCAGCGTCGAGCCCGGAAAGAAGCCGACGACCGGGCGCCCGCCAAAATCGGGCAGGGTGATCGGGGCCATGAAATCCGCCACCACAGGCGTGATCGCGAGATCCGGGTAGTCCGCGCGCAGGCGCGACGCCGTCTGCAACAGGAACGCTTCGGAAATATCGATCGGCACATAGCCCGCAAGCTGCGGCAACCCGTCCAGCAGCAGGCGGGTCTTGACACTGGCGCCGCTGCCGAGCTCGACGAGCACGGCGCCGTCGGGCACCTCGGCGGCAATCTCGTCGAGGCGTGTCTCGAGGATCGCGCGCTCGGTCCGCGCGGGGTAATACTCCGGCAACTGCGTGATCCGCTCGAACAGATCGCTCCCATGCGCGTCGTAGAACCATTTCGGCGACAGGCCCTTCGGCTGCGCGGTCAGGCCCGCAAGCGCGGCTTCGGCGAGGTCGCGGGCCTCGATTGTCGTGTCGGTCATGGTGTCATCCTCTGTCGTGGCCCCCCTTACCTAATCCGCCCGACGGAAAGGCCAGCACGACGAGCGCCTTCGCCCTTGAGGTGGCGCGGTTGCGCGTTATGTCGCCGGGGAGTGACCGCCGAGGAGTAGCCATGGCCCAGACCGGGACGTCCCCCGATACCGACATCAGCGCACCCTGGGATCAGGACAACCAGGCCTGGTGGGACTGGTATGTCAGCCTCGCCGACAACGACGAGGAGATCGGGCAGCTCGAGCCCGCGCCGCCGCTGCCCGACGTGGCATTGCCGAGCGATAACGCGGTCATCGCCGAGCTCGCCGAGCCGTACCCGCTGAGCGACGAGCAGATCGCGTTCTTTCGGGTGAACGGCTTCATCAAGCTGCGCGAGGTCTTCTCGCCCGGCGCGGTGATGAAATTGCGCGGCGAACTGGTGCGCCTGCTGCGGGCCGAGTTCGGCGTCGATCCCGACGGGGGCGCGCAGGACCGGTTCCTGAGCATGGAGATGATCTGGCCCGACAACCCGCTCCTGAAGGCGTATGTCATGTCGCCGCGCCTTGCGCAGATCTCCGCACAGCTGATCGGCGCGGATGCGGTGCGGCTTTACCACGACAACGTGCTCGCCAAGCAGCCGGCCTGCGGCCGCACCCCCTGGCACTTCGACGATCATCATTTTCCGCTTGACACCAACGACGTGGTCACGGCGTGGGCGCCCGCGCAGGCGATCCCGCTGCCCATGGGGCCGCTTGCCTTCGCCTATCCGCTCGACGTGCACGAGCTGGTGGACGCCGTGACCTTCGAAAAATCGGGCACCGGCTATGATCGCGGCGTCGCGGAGGTCTTCGCGCGAAACAATGTCGCCGTCGACGAGACGCCCTTCGAGATCGGCGAAGTGAGTTTCCATCACAATCTCAACTTCCACACCGCCGCCCGCAACCGCACGGACCGAAGCCGCATCGTTCTGGCCAACACTTATTATGCCGACGGGGCGCGGATCGTGGATGCGCCGACGATGGTGTCGGGGGATTGGCAGAAATTCATGCCGGGGGTCGGGCCGGGTGATATAGCGGCGAGCCCGCTCAACCCGGTATGCTGGCCGGTGGCGGATACGGGCCATGAGTGATCTGCTCACGCGCAGCTCCGCGCACTGGTCCGAGGCCGGGCGTGCCGGGATGGAGGCATTCTACACGCTGGCCACCGACGATTACCGTCACCTCGCAACGGCGCGCGACTGGCGGGCGCTTTTCGAGCAAGCTCAGGCTCGGGCGGGCAACCGCCCGCTGCGGCTGCTAGACGTGGCCTGCGGATCGGGCAAGTTTCCCAATGCGCTCGTGCGCCATGGCGGGCTGGGCGACGCTGATCTGCAGCCGGTCGAGACGGCATTGCTCGACCCGTCGGCCTTTTCGATCGCCGAGGCGCGGGCGGCCCTGCCGGCGCCCTTCCTCCCGGCCGCGGAATTCGAGACGACGCTGCAGGATTTCGTGCCCCCCTCCGAAGGCTACGATATCGTCTGGGCGACACATGCGATCTACGCCGTCCCGCCGGCCGAGCTTGCCGCGGCAATGGACCGGTTCCGCGCCGCGATTGCGCCGGGTGGCATCGGCCTCATCGCCCATAGCGCCGAAGCCGGTCATTACGTCGCCTTTCATCGCCACTACCTTGCCGCGTTCGGCCCGCCCGATGCCGCGCCCTACATTTCGGCCGAGACGATCGCGCAGGCGCTCCGGGAGGCGGGCGCGGAGGTCGTCGTTCAGGACGTGGCCTATGACAGCGTTGCCGCAGCGGACGAGACCGAGGCCGTCGAGGGCTATCTGCAGCGTTGCGTCTTTGATGACCGCACGACCCTCGCCGACATGCGCGCGACCGAGCCACTGGCCGGCTACCTGTCCACCTGTCGCCATCCGGAGGGCTGGCGTTTCAACCAGCGTGTCTGGCTGATGGCCGTGACCGGCTGATCCGCGCCCACCGCGACCGGGCCATCCTCCCCTTCCAGAAAGGCAAGCCATGACACATGCGCCGCTGCGCACCGATTGGACTGAAAGTGTCGCACGCGGGGCCGCGCCCGACGAGGTGGCGCTGCGCGCGCATCTGCGCGCCGTGCACCGCGACCATGCGGGATTTACCGAACATTGCGCCATGCGCTGCCGCGACGCGCAGGGGCGCACGAGCTATGCGTGGCTGGCCGAGGCGGTCGACCGGGAGCGTCATCGCGTGCTGCTGGACGTCGCCTGCGGTTCCGGGCCGCTGCTGCAGCTGTGCCACGAGACCCTGCCGCCGCAGCTGCGCCTGATCGGGATCGACCTTTCACCCGAAGAGCTGGCCCTGGCGCGCGACCGGCTGCCCGAGGGGCGCGCCGAGCTTGTCGAGGCGCAGGCGCAGCGGCTCGGTTTCCTTCCCGACGGATCGGTCGATGTGGCGCTGTGCCACTGGGCGCTCACCCTGATGGACCCGGTCGCGCCCGTGCTGGCCGAGATCGGCCGTGTTCTCGCGCCGGGTGGCCGTTTCGCGGCCTTGGTCGACGGCCCCATGGACGCAGCACCGGGCTACACGCAGGTGCATGACCTGATTTACGGCCATGTTCAGGCGGAGCTGCCCGCTTACGGCCGGGTGGATCTGGGCGATCCGCGGGTGCGCGCCGCCGACAGCCTCGTCACGCTCGTCGGGGATGCGTTTCCCGGCGCGGAGGTGCGTGTCGAGACCGGTGTGGTGACGATGTCGGGGCCGGCGGAGACACTTGCGCAGGAGGCGGCCGGCTTCTTCTACGCGGCCTTCGTGCTGTCGCCGGCCGCCCGTTTGCAGATGCTGGCCGACCTCGCCGGCATGCTCGCCGCGATGTCCCCGCGCGGCGCGCCGACCTTTGCCATGCCGATCAACCGGATGGTTGTCGATCTGCCCGGGGCGCGCTGAGCGACCGCGATGGCGATGTCGCGAACGGCAGGGAACGGGCCTCGCGGCCGCGTGTCGATCGGCATTGACTCGGGCGCCCCGATCGGCGCGCAAATGGGGGGCTGGCGCAGGTGAGACGCAGACAGTGCCGTTCGCGCATTGTCCTGATCTTTCGCGTTCATTCGTCGTCGCGCCGACGCGAGGCGCTCAGGCAATCGGAAACCTGGAATCGGAGACGAGACATGGGACGCATTGATCAAAGGCTGAAGGATCTCGGTCTGACCCTTCCGCCACCCTGGACGCCGCGCGGTGCATTCCTGCCGTTTCGCCGCGAGGGGCAGGTGATCTTCCTGTCGGGCCAGATCTGCGAATGGGACGGGCAGGTAACATGTGAAGGGCCGGTGGGGCCGGGCGGGGTCGATATCGCCACCGCGCAGGCTGCCGCACGCGTCTGCGCGCTCAACCTGCTCTATACGCTGCGACTGGCCTGCGACGGCGATCTGGACCGGGTGCGCGCCGTTCTGCGGCTCGGCGGTTTCGTCAACTGCCGGCCCGGCTTTGGCGAGAGCCCGGCCGTCATCAACGACGCGACACAGGTCTTCGTCGACGTGTTCGGCGAGGCCGGCCAACACGCCCGCACCGCTGTGGGTGTCGCGGGACTGCCGGGCAACGCGTCGGTGGAGGTTGACGCGGTGGTGGCGCTCGCGTCCTAGAGCATGCTGCGCAGAAGTGGGGACCGGTTCCGCGATCTTTGAGCATGCGATTTCAAGAGCTTGAGCGCGTTGCGTGAGTGCGAATGAACGCGACGCGCTCCACGGGCGCGCGGCGTTCGTCTGCAGTCACGCGCCGCCTGCAGGTTCTGATGCCACAACGCGATAGCGGTGCTTGATTGACCATGAATGCCGAAAAAAACGGCAGCGAGCCACAGCGCATGCTTGTCGAAGCTGCCGGTCGGCGCGACTAATCCCTTGATTTCCATGGAATGGCATGCGTGCAGGCACGGAAAGGGGCCGCAAGACTGTCGAGGCGCCACGTGCCGCATCGAGGCCACCCTTGATCCCGGGTCTGGTAATGATAGGCGGGCTGCCGTCGGGGTGTGCTTTGCTTGGCCAACCCGGTGACAACGGAGGATCGACAGGCTGGCTCTTTGGCCTGCACGCGCAGCCACGATATCCGCGAGCAGATGGGACGAGGTGAGAATGGCAATCACACCAGCCACGCGGTTGACCGCTGCCGGCTTCGTCGCCACGGCGGTCACCTTCGGTCCCGGACGGATGGGATTCGGCCTCTTTCTGCCGGCCTTCAGGGAGGATTTCGCGCTCGGAACCTCGACCGCCGGCCTGATCGCGAGCGGAGGCTTCCTCGCCTTCCTGGTGGGGCTTCTGGCCTCCGCCTGGATGGCGCGCCGCTACAGCGCGCGGGCGTCGGTCGTCACCGGCGCCGTCTGTGCGTCGCTCGGCTTTACCGCTGTCGCTTTCGCCGTGTCCCCGCTCCTCCTGGCCGTCGGGATCGCGCTTGCGGGCAGCAGTGCCGGGCTGTGCTGGGCGCCATTCAACGACGCGGCCGAGCGCGTGGTGCCCGACGCGGCGCGTCCCAACGCGCTGTCGGTGATCTCGACCGGAACCACCTTCGGGGTCGCCGCCGCGGCGGTGCTCGCCTGGATCGTGATCGAGGGCGCGCTGGACTGGCGCGGGGCGTGGATCGGCTTCGTCGCCGCCGGTCTTGTCCTCGCGGGATTTGCGGTGGTGGGGCTTCCGGCGGGCCGGGGCGCGACCCCGGCCGGCAACGCGGTCGATAACATCGTCGGGATCGGCCTGCCATCCGCGATCAGCCCGGAGCCCAGCCCGGCGCGGACCAGGGCCGAAACCAGCCTCATGCGACGTGCCGTGATGCCGCTTTATGCGACCGCGCTCTGCTTCGGTATGACGAATGCGATCTTTCTGTCCTTCGCCGCCGACCGGGTGGTGTCGGCAGGCGGGCTGCCGGGCTTGCCGGACGTGGCCGCCTCGGTCGTGATCTTTCTCGGCTACGGGATTTTCGGCGTGCTCGGCCTTGCGACCGGCAGGATCGAGGCCCGGATCGGCCTTGCGGCGCTGTTTTTCGTGATCTTCGGGGCGGGGGCGGTTTCGCTCGTGCTGATCGCGATCGCGCCGACGTCCTGGTTCGGGGTGATCGCGGCCTCGGGGCTGCACGGCATGGCGATCATGATGGTGAGTGCCGTGTTTTCATTCTGGAGCGGGCGTCTGTTTCCCGGGCGCAGCACGCTGGGCTTCACGGCGGCGTTGCTGAGCATGGCGGCGGGCAGCGTTCTGGGCCCGACCCTGGCCGGGGTGCTGGCGGCGGTGCAGGGGCCCGCGATCATGTTCGTCGTCGCGGCCGTCCCGCCGCTCGCGACATCGTTGTGGTTCGGTGCCCGACTGACGCATGCGCGACCACGCCTGCCGCCCGCGACGGGACGAGAATGAAGTTGTGAAAACCCGATAATTCGATCTGCGCCTGCCCGCGCGATATCGATCCCGGCTAATACCAGCGGCCTTAGCTTTTGACCGCTTTGGCGTACTCACGGGTTGTGATGGAGCGCACGGTGGCGGTGTCGTTGGCGAAGAAGTTCCAGGCATCGCAGCATCGCGCGACGATTTCGTCGTAGGTTTCGAAGATGGATATGGCGAGCCGGTTGGCGCGCAGGTAGGGCCAGACGTTCTCGATGGGGTTGAGTTCCGGGGCGTATAGCGGCAACGGCAGGAGGGTGATGTTGTCGGGCACGCGCAGTGCCTTCGCCGCATGCCATCCGGCGCCGTCGAGGACGAGAACGGCGGGCGCGTCCTCGGCGACGGTGCGGGCGATCTCGGCGAGGTGGGCGTTCATGGCGGCGGTGTCGGCACCCGGCATGACCAGCGCGGCGGTGGCCCCGCGTTCGGGACAGACGGCGCCGAAGAACGAGCCATTGTCCGCCATTGGTCCGAGGACAATGGCGAGTGCCCAGGTGTAGCGGGTATCGCGCGGGGCGCGCGGGCGGGTGCCGCGCTCGGCCCAGATGCGGGTCAGCGTGCCCTGCTGGCCGACCCGCGCGTTCGCCGGGAAAACGGTCCCCCGGACCGTTTTCTGGTCCGGCTCACTCTTGAAACCAGACCTCCAGCGGTTTGCCCCGGGCATGCTCGGGCAGGGAGTCGGCTACCGTGGCGGCGAAGTTTTTCTGAAAGCCTCCTAGAGCATGGCGCGCAAAAGTGGGGACCGGTTTTGCGCTCCTCGGACATGCGATTTCAAGAGGTTAGAGGGCGGCGCGTGAATGCGAATGAACGCGACGCGCTCTAGGCCTCGGGGTCGGATTTCGGGTGGTGAGGGGGATCAGAAAACGGGGATGGGGCCCCGTTTTCCCGCCGAACGGCGCACCGAAAGCCGAGCGTTGCCAGCTTCTTGCCCACGGTGCGCTCATGCATCACCACGCCGAAACGCGCCTCGATCCTGCGCTGCAAGTCGACGCGGCGCCAGCGCACCACCGCGTCCACCGCGGGGTCGGGCCCCTCACGCACCATCCGTGCGAGCTCCGCCCGCTGCGCCGGGCACAGCCGCGGCGCGGGCCCGCCCCCGCGGCGGTTTGACAGCCTCTCCAGCCCTTCCGCGTTGTAGCGATGAACCCGATCGCGCAGCGTCTGCCGGTCCATCCCGCAGGTCGCGGCGGCGGTCCTGCGGTCCACCCCCTCCAGCACAAGCGCCAGCGCCAGCATCCGCCGTGCCGCCTCAGCATCTTTCGCCTTAACCGCCGCAGCCCGAAGCTGACGCGCCGATAGCTCCGCCCGTGTGATCGCCACCGCCATCGAAACCTCCATGCTGCGATGGAGGTGAATCATATCGACGAGCTCAAGGGAATCCTGCGAGAGTCACGGGAAGGGGCCGTTGGTATGACCGGCCAGATGTGGCGCTGCTTTGCAATGAAGGCGAACCTCATGTTGCCTCCCGCGCGAAAAAAGCCGCCGCTTTCTTGAGGATCTCACGCTCCGTCCGGAGCCGGGCGACCTCTTTCTTCAGAACTGCAATCTCGGCCAGATCCGCTCCCATCTGCCCGTTTCCGGGAAACGCCGCAGCCGGCGCAGCCGCCAACTCCCGCATCCAGCGACGCAGCACGCTCTCTGCCAGATCCAGATCCCGGCACCCCTGGGCCCCCGAAACGCCCCGCTCCGTCACCAGTTTCACCGCCTAGAGTGCGTCGCGTTCATTCGCATTCACGCGCCGCCCTCTAACCTATTGAAATCGCATGCCCGAGGAGCGCAAAAACCGGTCCCCACTTTTGCGCGACATGCTCTAGATCCTGAACTCGCGGCTGAACTTCCGTCTCGTCATTTCCACCCTCCAATTCCATGGTCACGATCTTATCTTCGTGTCCACGGAACCGGCAGCAGCTCACCGGCGCCTAACAGGCTGACGGCGGCGTGGGCCCGCACTCAGTTTGCGGTGTCACTGGAAATCCGCCGAGACAAAGGCCGCGAGGTTCGCGATGTCTTCGTCGGACAATGCCGAAGCCACAGGCATCATCAGCGCCGAATTCGACCCTATCGTCTCTCCGGCGCGGTATTGCCCGAGGCGAGACGCGATGAAGTGCGCGTTCTTGCCGGCGACCGAGGGGAAGCTCGCCATGCCTTGTCCGGCCGGGCCATGGCATTGGGCGCATGCATCCGCATATATCGTCGCCCCGACAGGGAGATCCGTGGCCATGGCCTGTGCCGACGGGGCAACAAGGCGCCACTCACCACCGAACGACTCGAGCCCGTACCCCTGCGGTTCCTCCCCAGGCGCGTCGGACGCGAAATGGTAGAGCGGCCAGCCATTGTAGGTCACGATCTGCTGGTTGCCGTGGTTGGTCGAGCCGAGCAGGGCAGCGTCGGAGCCCTCACCAGCCTCGGGATCCCCGGAGGTCGCGACGAGCGGCCAGGCTTCAAGGCAATCCTCGTCGCTGCAGGATATCTCTGCCTGCTGATCGGGCGAAGCCCGGGTGTCGGCCGTGAAGGAATAGACGGGCCGTCCCTCGGCATCGGTGAGGTAGTGACCGAATTTCTCGCTTTGTGCGACTCCGATGCTGATGGCATCATCCTGTGCAAATACGGGTGTCGCAAGCGCAAGTGCAACGGCCGTGCTGATCACTCTTTGCATGTGGGGGCTCCCTTGTGTCGGTATCAAGGCTCCGGGGCGCCTTGAGGATTGGTTCCACGCGCCAGCGCGGCGCGAGCTTGCCCCGACAAACCGCTGTCGCGATGGCGCGCTGAGTGCCGGTGCGATCATGGCGTGCCGTGCAATCCGGCCGCGCTGGCCGATCCAGAGCGCGTCGCGCTCATTCGCATCCGCGCGACGCGCTCTAACCTTATGAAATCGCTTGATCAAAGAGCGCAAAACCGGTCCCCAATTTTGCGCAACATTCTCTAGCTGCGACAGCTGTCACTTCGGCCCGGGCCCGGCGCGCCAGCGATAAGGCGGGCAGTCTCGAGTGCAGCCGCATCGGCTTGGAGCGGCGCGGCTGCGCTCCGTTCAGTCGGGAACAACCCGGTAGATGTCACCCTCGTCCACGGCGGCGTAGAGATTGCCGTCCGGTCCCTGGACCAGCGACCGGAAGCGACCGGACCCCATGGGCAGGGGCATCTCGGTCACGTCGTTCAGGGAGAGGCCATCTTCGGCGATGTCGAGCACGTCGATGCGCTGGCCGACCGGGGTGTCCCCGAAGCCGATGCCCATGAAACCGACGACCATGCGGCCGTTCCAGTCGCCCCACTGCTCGCCGTTCAGGAATGCCGCCGAGGACATGCCCTGCGACAGACCGTCATTGTCCCAGGCGGGCGGCAGCGCGTCGGGGTAGGTCTCGAAGTCGGTCATCGGCATGTAGGCGGCGCGTTCCGCCGGGTCCATCGCGTCCATCTGCCCCGGCTCGTAGCCGCAATAGCCGTCGGGGCATTCGCCGCGCCCGGCCATGTCGGGGCGCGGGTCCCAGCCGCCATTGCCGCCCGCAACGAGGGCCGTGATCTCGTCGGAGTGCCACGGGCCGTGCTCGGCCGCGATCGCCTGACCGGTGCCGGGGTGAAAGGCGATGCCCTGCACATTGCGGTGACCGTAAGTGTAGATGCGCGGGTCGAACCCCTCGGGGGCGTTGTTGCCCTCGGCCGGGTTGCCGTCGCGGTCGATGCGGATCACCTTGCCGCCCAGAAGCGTCGGGCTTTGCGGCACCTCGGCGCCGTGGATGTCGCCGGTGGTCAGGTAGAGATAGCCGTCCGGGCCGAAGCGCACGCGCCCGCCGTTGTGCGCACCGGGGCCGCCGAAGGGCTGATCGCTGGCCTCGGGCTTGTAGGGGACATCCTCGATCAGGTCGGTCCGGTCCGCCACCCCGTCAAGGTCGTCACTCACCGTGAACCGCATCAGCCGGTTGGTCCCCGGCTCCGTCATGCTGGAGGTCGCGTAGACATACAGCAGACGGTTGTCGTCGAAGTCGGGATCGAGCGCTATGCCCATCATCCCGGCCTGACCCTCGCAGAACAGATCCTCCTCGGTGCCAGCATACCCGTCTGAGCCCGACATGCCCAACAGGTGGTTCACCTCGCCATCGGGCATCAGCACCGAGAGGCCGTCGCATTTCTCGGTGAAGAACATGGTGCCATCCGGCAGGAAGGCCATGTCCCACGGATCGGACAGCCCAGAGAGCACGGTGGTGTGGCTCAGGCTCGGCGCATGGCTGTCAGACAGCGCGGCCGCCGGTAGAACGGCGACCATGGTCGAGGCCATTATTGCACCGACTGGCCATGTGGTCAGGTTTCTGGACATTGCAGTTCCTCCCTTGATCCGGGTCGCGTACCCGGAATGTTCCGTCGGAACTGGCGTGCGCCTGAATTCTCATACTCGGTACCGGCGTCGCTCGTTCAGTGCGTCGCGAACATCACTATGCACACAGTCGCACATATGGATCGACTTAGCTACTTGCATGTCGTGGTGCGGGGGGCACCTGTTTCGCGGGATGGATCACATCCTCGGGATCCGGGGGTCAGGCCGAGCCGGGCTCAGCGCAGCCGTGCGAGCAGATCCGACGAGGGTTCGCCGGTCACCGCGAGCCCGGCACTGCGCTGATAGTCGCGGATCGCGGACTCGGTGTTGGCGCCGATCACCCCGTCGACACCGTCCGTGTCGAAGCCCGCATCGGTGAGCCGGCGCTGAAGCTCGCGCCGGTCGGAGATGCTCATGCCCTGCGCATCGGGCGGGAAACTGCCCTGGATCGGCGGGCCGCCCCGCAGCCGGTCCGAGAGATGGCCTACCCCGATGACGTAGTTTTCCGAGTTGTTGTAGCGGGTGATCACGGTGAAGTTGCGAAAGGTCATGAAGGCCGGCCCGCGCGGCCCTTCGGGGATGATGATCGAGGCCGCGCCGTGATCGGGCACGCGCCCGCCCTCCATGTCGCGCACCCCCTGCGCGGCCCAGTCGCCGGGGCTGCGCGTGCTGCTGCGCCCGGTCAGGCCGGTATTGAAGCCCTCGGGCAGCTGCACCTCCACGCCCCAGGGCTGGCCGCGCCGCCAGCCCGCGCCCGACAGATAGGCCGCCGCCGAGGCGAGCGCGTCGGTGGGATCGTCGGACCAGATGTCGCGCCGGCCATTGCCGGTGAAATCCACCGCCTGTTCCAAGTAGGACGTCGGGATGAACTGGGTGTGGCCCATCGCCCCGGCCCAGCTTCCGGTCATGCCCTCGGGGGTGACGTCGCCGTTTTGCAGGATGCGCAGCGCGGCGATGAGCTGCTGCTCGAAGAAGCGGCCGCGGCGGCCATCATAGGCCAGCGTCGCCACCGCCGAGATCACCGGGATGTCGCCGCGCCGCGTGCCGTAATTGCTCTCGAGCCCCCAGACCGCGGTGACGACATGCGGCTCCACGCCGTAGCGCGCCTCGATGCTCTCGAGCGTGCTGCCGTGGCGGTTGAGCGCGGCGCGCCCGTCGCGCACCCGGTCGTCGGAGGCGGCGATGGCGAGGTAATCCTCGAGCGTGCGGGTGAACTCGGTCTGGTTACGGTCGCGCTCGATCACGTCGGGCAGGTAGCCCGCAACGTCGAGCGCGGAGTCGAGCGTGGCCTCGCTGATCCCCGCCGCGCGCGCGCGGGGCCGGAACTCCGCGAGCCACGCATCGAAGCCCGAATCGGGCACGGGCTGCATCGACGTGCCGCCACTGGCGCCGTTCGAGCTTTCCGAGCCGCCGAAGCCCGGCAGCCCGCCGCTGCAGGCCGACAGCCCCGCCGCCGCGAGCCCGAGCGTCACCGCGCGTCGTGTCCTGTTCATCCCGTCCTCCATCAGCCGCGCCAGCGCCGCCATGCCGATTGCGAACCGGCGAAGGCGTTGATGTCCACCGGCCCCTCGATGCCCGCCACCTCGCCGGTGCCGGTGTATTGCCAGAAGGTCCAGTCGGCGCCCGGATAGACCTGCGACGGATGCCCCGCAACCGAGCGCAGCCAGAACTGCGTGCCGCGCAGATTGCCGATGCCGGTGTCGCGGTAGAAATCCACCGTGGTGTAGACCACCGGGCGGCGGCCGTAATGGCGCTCGAGCTTGTCAAGAAAGCGGTCCGCCTCGGCGCGGATCTTCGTGCCGGCGGGGCGGTACGGGCATTTGCGCGAGGTCGGCGTCCACTCCATGTCGAGCACATGCGCCAGCGCGCCGCGCTCGCGCGGGACGTTCTCGATGAACCAGCGCGCCTGTTCGTCGGCGGTGCGGCAGAAATTGTAGTAGTGATACGCCCCGCGCGCGATCCCCGCCCGGCCCGCGCCGCGCCAGTTCTCGTCAAATCGCGGATCGGCATGGGTCTTGCCCTCCGTGGCCTTGATATAGGCAAAGCTCACCCCCGCCGCGCGCACCGCCGGCCAGTCGATATCGCCCTGCCAGTGCGACACGTCGATGCCGTGCACCGGGTAGGCCCGGGGCGTTCGCGCGGGCCATGGATAGGGGTTGAAGTCCCCGAATTGCGGCGCGCCCGCGGCGGGGGCATAGCCCATCGCCGCGCCAACGGCAGAGGGGCTTCGCGAGAAGGGATTGCCGCAAGCGGCAAGCGCCACAAGCATGAGGACGCAAATCAGGAAGCGCATTCCGGCTCCGTTTCTTGTTTCGCCGCCGGATCGGCACGCGGGCGCTCCCGCGGCGCGCCCTGCGACCACTGCTCGACCGCAACGATGCCTCGAAACAGGCATCCTGCCAAGCCCCTTCGAGCGCGGCGCGGTGAACTGGCCCTTAATGAGCACGGACATGGCGCCGGGGCGCGTCCGTGAAAGCTGTGCCCGCCACGCGGCCGACTGGTGTCCACCTGACCGGGGCATGCCTTTTTTTCGCACCGTGTTTCGTGGTCGGGGGCGATACCGGATGATACCCACCTTTCCCTCGGCCTGCCGGGAGCCATGCGGCTGGAAAGCGGCCTCGACCCGGCCCGCCTCGGTGACGCGCCCGCACCCTGCTGGCCGGGGCCGGTCTGATGCCCCATGGGCTCGCACATTGTCGGATTCTTCGATATGGAGGCGATGCCGAGCTTCCGCTGGCGCAATCGAACGAAGGGACAGTGTTGATGACGGATGAACCGCGTTCCGGCACCGGCGGCCGGTCACATCTCGGCGCCGGATCGCGCATCACGGGCGAGCTCTACTTCCCCGGCACGGTCGAACTGCCCGGCTATGTGAGCGGTCGCGTGGAGGCCGCCGCGATCGTGATCGAGGAGGCAGGCGACGTCGAGGGCGAACTCAGCGCCACGAACATCGCGGTCAAGGGGCGCTTCAACGGCCGGATCAGGGGTGGCATGGTGAAGCTGCACGCGAGTGCGCGGGTCTCCGGCGACATCACCTATGAGAGCCTGAGCATCGAGAGCGGCGCGCAGCTCGACGGAAGCTGTAAACCCCGCGCGTCAGGCAGTCGCGTGGATCCGGCAAAGAGCGCGTCGCAGGTCGAATGAGGCAGCGCCCGCGCAATGGTGCTGGACTTTCGGTCGGGGCGTATTCAGGCGGCGAGAGCGAGGCGCGGGCTTTCTGGGCTGCTGCTTGCCCGTCGCCACGCCACCCGACGGACGCGCACGAACGCAGGGCGCGAGAGCTGATCAATCGCCGCGGTCGACCGCGGAACAAACCGTTGCGGACGCATCGTCGGCCGGTGTGTACTGCCCGACGACCGTGACATCACCGCCGCCGTAACCGAAAGCGCCGCCGCAAGGGAGCACTTCTTTCTCCCCGGCAATCATTACGGGACCAGTTGAGGGGTGGTTGCGTTGCGTGCCGCCCGCGCAGCGCGGAGCGGACTCGCCTGGCATGAAAGGGTCCCAGCGCGGTCCTGCGGGCGCAATTACCCGGATCGAAAGGGCACGTATTGCCGTGGGCAGGGTCATGCCGATCCGCGTCAATCGGCATCCGGCGCGTGGCCCGACTCGCGAAGCTTCATGAAGAACGCCTCGACCTCGTCCGCGGTCGCGCGCTCGACAGCGCCATCGGCAACGGCATCCTGTGGCCAGATCCATGACGCTGCAGGATCGTGCAGCATTGCCCACTCCCCGAACATGCGCTCGGACACGCTTTCGGACACATGAACCGTCACCTCGACGTGCCGGTCATCGCGCTTGATGCGCTCGACAGCTTGCTTGACCTGCTCTTCGGGGCCCTCGAGCCATTGAAGATAGATGTCACCGCGGCAGATGAGTGCACCCGTGATGCCATCGCGGCGGTTCGCGCGTCGCGCGTCCAGCAGGATGCCGCTCAGGACCCCTTCATCGAAGCCGAAAGGACGGGATGAGTAAATTACCCGAAAGAGACTCATGGGCAGGTTTGCTCCTGATTGGACGCCTGTTGAAGATCGCTACCATAGCGCCGGTCCCCATATGAGGTGCGGGGTCGGCTCTCGGCTCATGGTAGTCTAAGGTTCGATTTCGATCTAGGGGCGCGCCGGGTTCTGGCCAGCGGCAGGCCTTCGCAAACCGTGCATGCAGCCTGCGAGCCAGTCGAGTCCGGTCAGCACTTGTCCGCCACCCGGTTCCTGCCGGTCATCGACGCCGGCCCGGCTCAGGCGGATTGCGTTCGACCGGCCTGCTTCCGGTTGCCCAACCCGCGTGGTCGTCGAACGCAGCATGGCTCGGCGCCCTGAACTGTCGAAGGGCGTAAAGGCTGGGGTCAGCTCGCTCCTGCAGCGCCCCGAAGGCGCGGTCATCGCCGCGTTTGTCGCGCAGACGGGCCGGCAGGCTCAAACCCCGTGCGGCGTCATCAACGATGCGCCGAAGAAGAAGCTGGGGCTGATCGTCGTCTCGGAGATGATCGACGGGACGGGGCGTTGATATCGGCTTGGGATAGACCGGCGCGACCGCGGGACCGGCGCGCGAAACCGTTAACTTGGGGCACATCGGCGTGCGCAAGCCTCTCAAGGAGAAAGGGCGGGGGCGACCTGCGCCGACCCCGCCCTTGCTTCGTCCGCTTGGCGGAATCTTCAGGCGAGGGCGAGATTCGTCGCGGACTCGCGGCCGTTCCGATCACTCTCGAGATCGAAGGTCACGGCCTGGCCGTCATCGAGCTGCTGGATGCCGGCGCGCTCGAGTGCGCTGATATGGACGAACACGTCCTTCGACCCCTGCTCCGGCGCGATGAAGCCGAAACCCTTGGTGGCGTTGAACCATTTCACGGTGCCTTTGGCCATCGTGATGTCTCCCGTTTTGCTGCCACCCGCATGATCGCGATGGCCCGGCTCAGTTTCGTCAGAGTCGCAACTGAAGCCGAAAGGAGACAGAAGGTCGAATGAAGATGCTTCGCACGGCATAGGTGCACCGGATGGCGGCCGAATACAAGGCATGGCGTGCAATAAGGTCGTGAACGCGAACCGCGCGCGGCTGCCGTTCTCACGCTAACGGCCTGCGCCACGCAGATTTCCTTCACGTAGTTCAACATTCTTCCGCGCCGCGTCAATGCCGGCAGGAACCGAGATTTTGGATGATCGACCGCGCGCCGGTGCCAAATGGTCGCACAGGAAACTCTCGACGCGGTCGCAGCGAACACCGCTCGGGCGGACGATGTCATCGGCAATGAGCCCGGCGGGGCTGCGGAGTCGGGTAGTGCGATGGAGGCCCTGACGAGGCCGGACCCCACGGTGCGACCCGTCGCGAAGGGGCGCGATGTTTCCGTGCGGACGCTACCGTGAAGTCCTTGGGCGCATGAGATCGTGCTCGGCCTTGTCTCCGAAAACTGAAAATTCAGCGATCCATGCCGATGAAATTGTCCATGATATCAAGAGCCGCGGGACCGATCAGCACGATGAAGAGCGCAGGAAGTATGAAAATCATCATGGGGACGGTCATGACGGCCGGGAGGCGGCCAGCTTTCTCCTCGGCCCGCAACATGCGTTCACCGCGTTGTTCCTGTGCGAGGACCTTGAGCGCGCGCGACAGCGGCGTGCCGTATTTCTCTGCCTGTGTGAGTGTATTGACCAAAGCTTGAACGGAGGGAAGCGGCACGCGTTCAGCCAGATGGTCCATTGCTATGCGACGCTCCGGCATCAAGCTGAGCTCGAGGGCGGTGTAGCTGAGTTCCTCGGAAAGAATGGAATTGCGCCGGCTCGTTTCAGCGACGACACGCTTTATCGCGGAATCTGCAGCAAGGCCGGCTTGTGCGCAGATGACGAGCATATCGAGCGTGTCGGGCAGCTCCTTCTTGATGGCGGCGAGCCGCTTGTCGCGCATGTTTCGCAGAAGAAGGTCGGGCAGCATGCTGCCGACAAGTGATGCCGCCATGACCGCGCCGAGATCGACGATCGGACCATGGCCGATCGGGGAGAGACCGTAAATGTAGAGCGCCGCGCCCGTCAGGGCTGCGAGCGGTGCGACCATCTTCAGGAAGGAGTAGATGACCAGGGCGTCGTCGCCGCGGTAGCCGGCGCTGACGAGAAGGATGCGCGCCTCTTGCAGCTGGCGATCCTTGATTATGGAAACGCTGCGCGTGGCTTGGCGCATCAATTCGAGCATGCGCTGATCGGCGCTCTTGTCACGGTCTGGTATTGCGCCGCCGCGCGCTTGCCCGGCGCGTTCGCCGCTGGCGGCAGCGATGCGGCGTCGGCGGCGCCGATGCTCCAGGACCTCAGACATGATCAGTATCGCGACGACGGCCAATCCGCCTGCGGCCACGGCAAGAACGAGTTCGAGGGGGGGGCTGTCCAGCATGACTCAGATCTCGAATTTCGTCATCCGCCACATCACGAACGCGCCGAGGAGCATCGAGCCGAGCCCGACCCCAAGCATCACGTTTCCGCGCGAGTCGGTGAAGAGCGGCGCCACGTAGTCCGGGCTCATGAATGACAGGAGAGCGAGCATCACCACCGGCAACGCCCCGATGATCATCGCGCTTGCCTTCGCTTCGGAGGAGATCGCGCTGATCTTCAGTTTCATTGTCTCGCGCTTGCGAAGCATGTCCGAGAGATTGTTGAGCGCGTCGGTCAGGCTGCCGCCGGTTTCGGACTGGATTGAAATCGACACGGCGAGAAAGTCCATCTCGGGCCTGCGAATCGTGTCGCCCACACGCCAGAGCGCATCGTCGAGGGTCTCGCCAAGTTGCACCCGTTCGTGCACGTCGCGGAAATGCGCGCCGAGCGGATCGGGCGTGTCGTGCCCGGCGGTGCCGATACACTCCACGACGGGCAGTCCCGCCCGGATCCCGCGCACGGTCGCATCCAGCGCGTCGGGAAGCTGCTTGAGGAAGCGCTGCGCACGCCGCTCGCCCTGAAAGCGGATCCCCGCATGCACAATGAGCATCCCCGGGAGCAGTCCGCCGGCCAGCGCGCCGGGAAGCGGGAACCCGAACGCCAACCGCGCCAGAACGGCGAGCAGGAGTCCGGTCAGAAGTGTGGCGGCAAGGAATCCGCCGAGGCTCTGGCGCATCCCGGCGCGCTCGAGATCGGCGCGAAGCTGCGATGGGTCGAGCAGCGGTATGAGCCGTGCGACGGTATCCGTCAGCTGACTGACGGTCGCACTGTCATGGTTCGACCGGAGCAGCAGATTGCCCCGCAGTTCATCGACATCGAGCCGTCCTGTCACGCGACCACGGCCCACCCTGGCGAGCCGCGACCGGTGGCGCCGCCGCACCCGCATGACGACGCTGATGACGAAAAGACCGATCCCCACGATCACCGCAACTGATGTCACGAAGCCAATCAGTGCGACCAAAATCTGGGTTTCGAGACCCGGACTCATGCCATTGCCTCCATGAGCCGTTTGCCGAGACCGAAATATTCCGCGCGCGAAAAGAAATGCGGTCGCAGGTTCGAGGACTCGAAGCGGCCGCGAAGCGATCCGTCATCGCCCTCGCCGTCGTAAACGTAGCGAAAGAGATCCTGCGTCGTGACGACCTCGCCTTCCATGCCGGTCACCTCGGTGACATGGGTGACGCGGCGTTTGCCGTCGCGCATCCGGCTGACCTGAACGATGAGGTGTATGGCGCTCTGGATCTGTTCGCGCACGGCCTCGGGGGGCAGCTTGAAGCCCGCCATCGCCACCATGTTCTCAAGCCGCGTGAGCGCGTCGCGCGGCGTGTTGGAATGGATAGTGCACATCGATCCGTCATGGCCCGTGTTCATGGCCTGCAGCATGTCGATCGCTTCCTCGCCGCGGATCTCGCCGAGGATCACTCGGTCCGGCCGCATACGCAGCGAGTTCTTGAGAAGATGACGCATGGTGATCTCGCCCTCGCCCTCGAGATTGGCGGGGCGCGTTTCTAGTCGGACGACATGGGGTTGTTGCAGTTGCAACTCGGCCGCATCCTCGATGGTGATCGTACGCTCGCCGACATCGATCATCCGCGACAATGCGTTGAGCAGCGTCGTCTTGCCCGAGCCGGTGCCGCCCGAAATCAGAATGTTGAGCCGTGAGCGCGACGCGATCTTGAGCACGGTGGCCATCCCGGGAGAGATGTTGCCTTGGCGCGCCATTATGTCGAGCGTGATCTCTTTCTTCGCGAATTTCCGGATCGCGATGGCGGGTCCGTCGATCGCGAGCGGAGGCACGATGATATTGACGCGGCTACCATCCTTGAGCCGCGCGTCGACGAGTGGCTGCGACTCGTCCACGCGACGGCCGACCTCGGTCACGATCCGGGTTGCGACGTGCATTACATGCGCGTCGTCACGGAAGATCGTGTCCGTTAGCACAAGCTTGCCGCCGCGTTCGACATAGACCTGGCTCGGACCGTTGACCATGATGTCGTTGACCGAGTCGTCAGCGAGCAGCGGCTCAAGCGGGCCCAGACCGATCATATCGTCCACGAGCAGCCTGATCACGGTGCGCAACTCGCCGGCGTTGAGCTGAACGCGCAATTCGGTGGTGATCTGTTCGACGATTTCTCCGATCTGGCGGCGCAGCTGGTCGGGCGACAGGCTCGAGGCGACCGAGATGTCGATGCGCTGCATCAGGATCGGCATCACCTGCGCCTTGACATCATAGACGCGATTGTTGCGGGTCTCGGGGGCGGTCGCCGTGGCGCTCTCCTCGAGTGGATCATCGGCGGGATTCGCGCCGGTATCGCCGTCGCCGCTCGACTGCTGCTTGCGCTGCGCTTCATCGACCAGATCGCGCAGAAGCTGGCGTTGAATGTCGAGCGAGGGCCGTTGCGACGCTTCGGAAAGCGCCGCGTCCAGCGCGTCGTTGGCAAGTTCGAAGAGTTGGCGCTGGTTGAGCGCTTGCTGACCATCGAGCGCTGCTTGAAGGCGGGTCGTTGCCGCGGAACGCAGCAACGACAGCTCCGCACCGCCCGCCGGACCTCTCGCCATGTCGGTTGCAGAGTCTTCCATGTTCACCTCAACGTCCGAAGATACGACGCAGAGCGCCCCTTCGGACATCCTCCGGCACCCCCGCCATCTCCTTGCAAATGCCGATCAGCGTTGTCGTCATCCGGTGTTTGGGCTCTTGTTGCGCCAGTGGCCTCGCCGCGAGGCTGGCACGGTTCATTGCCTTCGTGTCGCTTGCGACGCTGGCCCGAAGGGGGCGCTCCAGACCGGCCTCGAACTCCTTCGGACTCACCTCCGGCGTCGCACTGACGCGGTTGGCGACGACATGAAGGCTGCATTCATGGTTGCGCTGCGTGGCGACCTTCGCGATCCGGTTCGCGTCGCGCAGGCCGGCGAGGCTGAGTTCGGCGACGACCACGAGATCGTCGAAACGGCTGAAGAGGGCCGCCTCGCGGTTCAGGAAATGGCGCGGCATGTCGAGGACGCTCATGTCGAAATTGGCGCGCATCGTGTCAGCGAGACGGAGCATCTTGTCATCCGAGATCCGCACGGTGTCATCGAAATCCTCCTCGGTCGCGAGGACGTGCAGTGTCTTGGTCATCCGCGTCATCGCGTTCTGCAAGAACACATGATCGACCCTCTCGGGATCCTCGAAAGCATCGCGCAGTCCCCGTGTCGGTTCGATATCGAGCGACAGGGCCACCGAGCCGGCATAGAGGTCCATATCGACAAGCGCTGTACGGCGCGAAAATTTTTCCGCCATGATCCAGGCGGTGTTGATGGCCAGTGTGCTGGTGCCGACGCCACCGCGCGCGCCGAGCACCCCGATGACGCGTCCGGTGGGCTTCGTGCCCTCGGCCGGCTGCTCGAGGCGCACGAACACCTCGCCCAGCGCATCGGAATCCACCGGCTTGACGAGGTAATCCCGCGCGCCGGTCTTAAGCACGCGGCGGTAGAAGCGCACATCGTTGACAGTGCCGAGTGCGAGCACCGAAGCGCCGAGCCTTGCGAGTTCGACGAGCCCGGCTTCGGCCTCGTCAATGTCCATTTCGGAGATGTCGACAATGAGAAAGCGCGGCAGCGCCGTCACCCCGATCAGGCGCAAGGCAGTGTTCAGACCGCCCTTGCGGATACTCGCGCCGGTCCACCCGCGATTGGCCGCGAGGGTCTGTGCCGCGGCCAGAGCCTCGTCGTCCCCGACATAGGCCGCGAACGGCTCGCGATCAGAGTCGTCCTCGAACACCATCTCGGGGCGGACAAGCTCGGCGACCTGGGCCATGGCGTCAGTCACCTCCGTTTGTGTCGAGCGGGATAAAGACGACCTCACCGTCGCGCTGACGCCTGATCGCACCGGCCGCCGGCTCGCCGCGTGCCGGCCCGAGCGCGCGCGGCCTCGTCAGGTCGCGCTTTTCGGCCGCCATTTGCGCCAGGTTCGTGGGATTGGCGCAGTTGAAGGTCGGAAACGGCATGCGGTGAGCAAGATCACTTTCACTGTAGCCGCCATCCTTGCAGTCAACGCCGACCCCTTCGTGCCGGAAGACCTGCACGAGCGCCGTATTCTTGCCCGGATCCTCGCGGCTGAAGCCGGTCGCGGCGCTCAGCTCCACGCGCGCGGGGCCAGCATCGATCGCGCTGCGCAGACTCGCTCTTCGCTCGCGGTCACGGCGGTCGGATCCCGTGCCGCGCATGCTCACGATGACGTCGTCGCCACGACGAAGCCCGAGCTCGCCCAGAAATGCCGACAGCCGTTCGGCCTCGCCCGGGGCCAGTCGTGTGCAGCCGGGCATGAAGCGCACATCATGATGCGCCTCCGCGCCTTCGGCGACGAACTGGGCGCGCTCGAAGTTGCCGATCGGCTGCTCAGCGCAGCCAGCAAGCAGGAGGGTGAGCGCACCGGCCGCAATGGCTGGCCGAATCCGCGCGGGCAGACGATATACCCCCCTCATTCGAACGCAAACCCGGCAGTGCCGTGCAGACGCTGCTCACTGATGCCCGCGGGGGTACTGTCGCCGCCCTGAAAGCGGCCGAGGAGAATTCGCTCGAAGTCGTTCGGCGGTTGGAAGCCATCGACGGGCGTGCGCAGATCGTCGGGATGCGATGGCTGGACAACCACGGGCGTGACCATGATCACGAGCTCAGTCTGCTCGCGTTGAAAGCCGCTGGAGCGAAAGAGCGCCCCGAGGATCGGGATGGAGCCGAGCCCCGGCACGCGCGCGACATCCTGCGACGATGAGTTCTCGATCAGACCGGCGATCGCGAAGCTCTGGCCGCTTGCCAGATCCACGGTTGTCTCTGCGCGGCGTGTGCTGAGCGCGGGCTCTTCGCCACCGGCCGCGAAGTCGAGATCGCTGACCTCGGTGGCGACCTGAAGGCTGATGCGATTGCCGTCGATCACTGTCGGCGTGAAGCTCAGCCCGACGCCGAAATCCTTGAACTGCGTGGTCGCGTTGCCGTCCTCGTCAAATTCACGAAAGGGGAATTCGCCGCCGGCAAGGAAATTTGCAGGCTCGCCGGTGCGCGCCGTCAGGTTCGGCTCCGCGAGGATTGCGACAAGGCCCTCTTCGGCGAGGGCTTCGAGCACCACATTCACGTTGATGTTTCCCGGGTTGCGCGTCACGTTCACGCCGTAGCCGCCGTCGACTCCACGGCCGCCGCTGAAGCTCGTGCCGCTGCCGATGCCAAGCTCGTTCCAGCGAATGCCGAGCTGACGGTCCATGTTGCGGCTGACCTCGGCGATGCGCACCTGAAGGTTCACCTGAACCGGTTCCTCGATCTCGAGCCGGTTCACGATGCGCTCCGCATCAGCGAACTGCCGCGCGGCGCGCATGACGTCCTCGGCCTGCTCCGGGTTCTGCACGCGCCCAGTCACGACGAGCGAGTTGTCAATAGTGCGCGCACGGACGGGTTGGCCGGGTGCGACGTGTTGAAACGTCTCGGCAAGGGCGCTCGCATTGTGCCCGACGCGGACATTCGCGGACATCAGCACCCGGTCATCTTCATCGAGCGCGAAAAGCGACGTTTCTCCCACCCCGGTCGCGGTGAGGTAGAGAAGGCGCGACGAGCTGACCTGCACGTCGGCCACCTCGGGGTCGGCGATGAAGACATCGCTGAAGTCGGAGCTGGTCCGGATCAGCTGCCCCGTGCCGACGGTCAGCGAAACGTCGCGCTCCTGCTGGGCCTCGACGAGTTCGAAGGCCGGGGCGGCGAGCGGGGCCAGGGCGAGGCCCAGGGCGATCACGCTCGCGGCGGCCATGCGCCGGCCGGGTGGAAGGGTGTTGCTGATATGCCTGCTCACGACTGCTCTCCTCGTTTCATTCGGCGGTTTCGCCGGTATCGCCGGAGAGCGGCTCAGCGGGTCCAGAAGCGCTCAGATCGACCTCAGAGACCGCGATGCCCCGCACGACCCGGACGCGCCGGGACACCTGCGCGGGCTCTTCGGGCGCCGCACTGATCTCGCCCTCTGGTTGTTCCATGATACCGAAATGCAGGCTGAGCAGCGAAGAGATATCTGAGTCGATTGTCATGGTGCGGCTATTTTGCCGCACTGCTTCGGGCGTTGGATCGCGGGCGGGCGTGTCGGAGCGGGCGAGCTGCAGCATGTTGACCCCGGCAATCTCCTCGACCTCGGCGTCGCTCTCGGTCCCGGACTCCGCGTGGCGCACGGAATTCAGGACCAGCGACAGATCGCCGATGCGCCGCGCGAGGGAGATTATCTCGGCCTGCTTCGAGGTGACCTCGAGGGTGATCGTGTTTCCGACCCGTGCCTCGCGCGCGCCGCTTTCGAGTTCGCGATCGATCGCCAGGACGCGCAGCTTTCCGAGCAGGGTTTCGCTGGCGCGCATGTCGCGCTCGGAATTCGCGTCGTCGCTGGAGACCTGGTACGTCATGATGAGGTCGACGCGGTCGCCGGGCAGGACATGCCCGCCGACCGCGGAAGTTTCGGAGACCGGGACGGCGATGGCGCGCTTTCCCGGTTCGAGGACAGCGGCGAGAAAGCCGCGCTCGCCCGGCTGGATGGTGGCCGAGCGAGCGATGGGCATGCCCTCGGCGAGCGGCTGACGGGCGACGGCGCCGTGCAGGAGCGCCTCGCCCTCGTCATCCGCGCGGATCATTTCCGGGGTCACGGAGCCGTCGTCATAGGCGACGCGGCGTAGATCCTCGGGCCGGATCAGCGTCCCGGCGGCGAGCGATGCGGCCGGCGCGAAGATCTCCGCCTTCGGCTCCGGCTCGGGCGTCTCGGAATCGTCTGCGACAGGCGCCTCCTCGGGTGCCTGTCGCGATTGCATCAGGTAGAGACCCGTACCCCCGGCCACGAGCGTCGCAATCATGAATATAACTAGCACGCGCATTTCTACCTCGCAGCTGGGAGGTTGGCGTCAATGGCCGCCAACTGGGCGGTCCATCGGTCTCCTTCCGGGGTGGTGCCTCAATCGGTCGATTCGCCGGCGCCCTCGAGATCGCTGCCGATGCCACGGAAAATGTCGTCGAGTTCTTCACCTAGGAAGGTAAGCCCGCCGATGATGAAGACAGCGATCAATGCCGCGATTAAACCATACTCGATGGCGGTGGCGCCCTTCTCGTCGGAGCGCAGGGTCTTGAGAAGTGTAAACAGGTAGGCCATGAAATTTCTCCTTTTCGCCGTGGGATTTCCACCGGGAAAGGGATATCGATTCGCGTCCTGTTCTCAAAAACGGAAACGCATAAAATGCATATCAAAACCGCCCGGTTCGGCGGTGAATCGTTAGGATTTTATCAACATCTCCTTCAAGCCCGTCTACTGGCGTCGTTATGCCGTTGATTTACTGGCCTGTCGAAAGGTAAACGTCTACGATAAGCCAAAATTTTTATTGAAATTCGATGGAATATTACAGCCCCGGCGGCGATGTTTCTGAGTGCCGGGGATATTTCCACCGCGTGCGGGGAGGGCGAAATTCTGCCTGCCGCGATTCGACCGGCGCGACGGCCAGCCGGGCGACTCAGGGAACCCCGGTGCGGCGCAGCCCCTCGAGAAAGGTCGTGGTCTGGTCCCGGCGCTTGACGAAGAACAGCCGCTCCTGCGCGAGGCCGCGCGTGAAGCCCGGCCGCGCGCGCATCAACTCGCGGCGCGCCGACTGCGCCGCCTCGGGATCGTCCAGAAACCCCAGCGCGGCGGTGCGGTTGGCATGCGCCCAGTAATGCGCATTGGGCACCAGCGTGGCCCGGCGCGCCCAGTGCGCGGCATCCTCGACCTGGCCGCCGAACAGATGCGCGAGCGCGCGATACGACATGAACGCCCAGCGGAACGGGTCATGCGGGCTCAGCGCGATGGCGCGGTCGAACTGCTCGAGCGCCGCGTCGATGCGCCCCTCATAGGCCAGCGAGTCGCCCAGCCCGCAAAACGACAGCGCGTGGCACGGGTTGAGCGCGACGGCGTGTTCGAGCGCGTCGATCGAGCGGGCATATTCGCGCCGCACCAGCCGCACCCGGCCCAGCGTGAAGAAGGCGTTGGCCTCCTGGTCGTCGCGCGCCACCCCGGCCTCGGCCAGCCGCAGCGCCTCGTCGAGGCGGGCGGCGTCGATCGGGCCCTCGAAATACACCATCTCGAGGATCATCGCATAGGCCAGCCGCGAATAGGGCTCGGCGAAGTCGGGGTCGAGCCGGATCGCCTGGCGCATCAGCTCCTGGCAGCGGCGGTTGCTCTCGGGGGTGAAGCGGTAGAAATCGGCCGAGCCGAGCGCGTAGAGCTCCCACGCGCCGAGATTGACCCGCGGCGCGCGCGCGGCGCGCTTCTGCTCGGCGATGCCGAGCTCGGTGGCGATGCGCGCGGCGACCAGCCCGGAGATCTCTTCCTGCAGCGCGAAGATGTCGCGCATCTCGCGGTCGAAGGTCTCCGACCAGATGCAGCGCATGTCACGCGCATCGGTGGTCTGCATGGTGGTGCGCACCCGGTTGCCGGCGCGGCGCACGCTGCCCGTGACGAGGTAGTCGGCGCCGAGCCTCGCGGCGATCTCGGCGCGGTCATCCATCGTGCGGCCGAGCGCGAAGGCCGGGTTGCGGCTGACCACCCGCAGCCAGCGGTTTTTTGATAGCGCGTTGATCAGATCCTCGGTCAGCCCCTGCGCGACGATGGCGCCGCGGCCATCCTCGTCGAGATTGACGCAGGGCAGCACCGCGACGGTGGGAAACTCGGTCGGGGCGGGCTGCGGCGCGGGGTCGGCGGGGTGCGCGGGCAGCGGATCGGGGTCCGATGACAGCTCGGGCGGTGGCGCGGTGGTCACTTCGGCGCGCAGGCGAAAGCCACGGCCATGCACCGTCGCGATCAGCGACTGTGCCGCGCCGTCATCGCCGAGCGCCCGGCGCGCCGCGCGCACCTGGCTCGACAGCGCGGCGTCGGAGACGAGCTGCTCACCCCAGATGGTGCGGAAGATCGTATCACGGGTGACGGTGCGTCCGCCGTGGCGCGCCAGGAGCGCGATCAGATCGAAGGTGCGCGGCTCGACCGCGACGCGCGCCCCGTCGCGGCGCAGCTCGAAGCGCTCCGTGTCGATCTCGAAGGGGCCGATCCGCAGCGTCGTCGCGTCGGTGGCCGGCCCGGTGCGCGGCTCGACGCGGGCGATGTCGACGGGGCCGGGCTGGCCCGGCATGTCGAGCGGGCCGTGATCGACGAAGCGCATCTGCGGCGCATCGGGCGCTG
>LKMJ01000079.1_pt1 | contig 57282 bp, 55 predicted proteins | sample 643391 | NCBI WGS metagenome assembly LKMJ01 (sample SAMN04112250, study PRJNA286221) | soda lake metagenome | biome: soda lake; feature: Kulunda Steppe; material: water; isolation source: sample PL-Br10 brine of Picturesque Lake | place: Russia: Kulunda steppe | collected 2010-07 | reverse complement strand
GCGTCGGGATCCGGCCAGGGCGCCTTGAAGTGACACAGCACCAGCGTCAGCGTCCCGACGCGCAACATCAGGCAATCGCGCCGAAAAAGCGGCGTGGCGGCTTTCTGCCCCTCGGGCACCGGGATGCCGAGATCGGCGGGGCGCAGATGCGCGTGGCTGGTGACATCGGCGGTCGGGCGGCGGCTGAGGACGGCGAGGTCGCGCCCGCGCCCGTCATTGCCCGGCAAACAGACCCGGTGCGGATAGGAGGCGATGCCCGTGCGCCGCAGATAGCGATCGTGGAAATGGTCGAGCGTGGCGCGGTCGAAGACTTCCTGAAGGCAGACCACGTCCGCGTCGAGCTTCGCGATGACCCGGGCCGTCAACCGCCTGTCCGCGTCGTCGAGTGCGGCGGCGGCCGGGTGGGAATCGACGGCCACGTCGCCGTCGCGCGCTCCGTCGAGACGGCTGCGCCCGGCGCGCAGGCGCAGCCGCAGGTTCTGAACGTTGAAGGTCGCGATGCGCATGGCGCCACCGGTCTATCCGGCGCGATCCCGGCGCATGGTCCGGCACCGCGACGCGCCACAGGGGCGGCGGTGCCGGCCGGCCGCGATCACTTGATCTCGACCATCTCCACGTCGAAGGTCAGATCCTTGCCCGCGAGCGGGTGATTGGCGTCGAGCACCACGACCTCGTCGGTGACCTCCGCCACGGTGACCGGTACGGCCTGCCCGTCGGGCGTCTGCATCTGCAGCGCGGTGCCGGGATCGAGGGGGATGTGCTCGGGGATCTGGTCGCGCGGCACTTCCTGACGGCCGTTAGGATCGTGCTGGCCGTATGCCTCGTCGGCGGGCACGGACACGGATTTCTGCTCGCCCTCGGCCATGCCGGGGAGCGCATTGTCGAGCCCGGGGATGATCTCGCCCGAGCCCACGGTGAATTCGAGCGGTTCGCGACCCTGCGACGAATCGAACACCGTTCCGTCGTCGAGCGTGCCGGTGTAATGGATGCGGACCGTATCTCCCGCCTTGACCTGGCTCATTCGCTTGTCTCTCTCGTGTCGGCTTGGGTTTCGGGAGGCCGCACGGCATGCGGGTGACTCCCACTCTTCGCGAAGGGTAACGCACCGCGCCGCGATGTAAACCCCGCCCCGATTGGGGGGGCGATTTCGGCCTTTCCCGGCTCGCATGGCTGTGCAAATCTGCGCAAAAAAGGGAGAGCTTCATGCCCCATCATGCCGCCGCCGACGGTGCACAGCTTTACTACCGCGACGAGGGCACGGGACCGGCGCTGATCTGTCTTGCGGGACTGACGCGGTCGGGCGGCGATTTCGACTATCTCGCGCCGCATCTGCCCGGCAGGCGGCTGATCCGGCCGGATTATCGCGGGCGCGGGCGCTCGGCATGGACCGGGGCGGCGAGCTATACCGTGCCGCAGGAGGCCGCGGATGTGCTGGGGCTGATGGATCATCTCGGGCTCGCGCATGCGCTGATCCTCGGCACGTCGCGCGGCGGGCTGATCGGGATGTATCTCGCCGCGACGGCGCCGGAGCGGCTGACGGGGCTGTGTCTCAACGATGTCGGCCCGGTGATCGAGCCCGGCGCGCTGGAGCGTATCGCGAGCTATCTGGGCCGCAAGCCCAACGCCACGACGCATGAGGAGGCCGCCGCGGCGCTCGAGCGCAACCTGCCGGGCTTTGCCAATGTGCCCGCGGAGCGCTGGCGCGCGGAGGCGCGGCGGCAATTCACCGAAAGCGCCGAGGGTCTGGTGCCGAATTACGACCCGGCGCTGCGCGAGGCCTTTGCCGCCGCGATCGAGACGCCGCCCGACGATCCCTGGTCGCTGTTCGAGGCCTGCGCGGGGCTGCCCCTCGCGCTGATCCGGGGGGCGAATTCGGATCTGCTGTCGCGCGAGACGGCGGCCGAGATGCGCCGCCGCCGGTCCGACATGATCTTCGCCGAGGTCGCGGATCGCGGTCATGTGCCGTTTCTCGACGAACCCGAGAGCCTCGAAGCAATCCATCGCTGGCTGGAGCAATGCGCATGAGCGATCTCGCCATGATCGAGGCAGCCGCCGAACGTCTCGCGGGGCATGCGCGGCGCACGCCGCTGCTGTCCTCGCCCTTTCTCGACGAGATCGCGGGGCGGCGGGTGCTGGTGAAGGCCGAATGCCTGCAGCATACCGGCTCGTTCAAGTTCCGCGGCGCCTGGGCGTCGATCACGGCGCTGCCGGAGGCGGCGCGGGCGCAGGGGGTGATCGCGTTCTCGTCGGGCAATCATGCGCAGGGCGTGGCGCTGGCGGCGCGGATGCACGGGGTGCGCGCGGTGATCGTGATGCCGTCGGACGCGCCGCAGCTCAAGATCGCGAACACCCGCGCGCTCGGCGCCGAGATCGTGCTCTATGACCGCGCCCATGACGACCGCGACGCCATCGGTGCAAGCCTCGCCGCAGAGCAGGGTCTCGCGCTCATCAAGCCGTTCGACGCGCCGCAGACCATCGCCGGGCAGGGCAGCGTCGGGCTCGAGATCGCCGCGCAGGCCGCCGAGGAGGGCGTGAGCGCGGGCGATGTGCTGGTGTGCTGTGGTGGCGGCGGGCTGACCTCGGGGATCGCGCTCGCGCTGGAGGGCCATGCGCCGGGGTTGCGCGCGCGCCCCGTCGAGCCCGAGGGCTTCGACGATACCGCGCGCTCGCTCGCGGCGGGCGCGATCCGGCGCAATGACCGGCTCGACGGCTCGATCTGCGACGCCATCGTGACGCCGCAGCCCGGCGATCTGACCTTTCCGATAATGGCGCGCCTCTGCGGCCCCGGGCTCGTCGTGAGCGAGGACGAGGCGCTGCGCGCGATGGCGCTCGCCTTCCTGCGGCTCAAGATCCTGCTCGAACCGGGCGGGGCGGTGGCGCTTGCGGCGGCGCTGTTTCAGCCCGAAACCATCGCCGGCGACGCCGTGATCGCGGTGGGCTCGGGCGGCAATGTCGATCCGGGGCTTTTCGTGCGCGCGCTCGCGACGCTGCCCGAGGGTGATTGACTCGCGCGCCGATTTTTGATTGACGCCGACAATCATTTTTCGCATCCTGCCCTTCGGAGGACCACATGCGCACCCAGGTCTGCATCATCGGGGGCGGCCCGGCCGGGCTGCTGCTGTCGCAACTGCTGCACCGCGACGGCATCGACACCGTCATCCTCGAGCGCCGCCCGCGCGACTATGTGCTCGCGCGCATCCGCGCCGGGGTCCTGGAGTGGGGCACCGTCGAGATGCTGCGCAAGGCCGGGGTCGGCGCGCGCATGGATGCCGAGGGCTATGTCCATGGCGGCACCTATCTCTCGGCGCAGAATCGCGGCTTTCGGATCGATTTCGACGCGCTCATCGACAAGCGCGTGATGGTCTATGGCCAGACCGAGGTCACGCATGATCTCTACGCCGCGCGCGACGCGATGGACGGGGTGATCATCGACGCGGCCGAAGGGGTGACCCCGCACGGGCTCGACACCGACGCGCCGCATGTCACCTATGTCAAGGACGGCACCGAGCACCGGATCGATTGCGATTTCGTCGCCGGCTGCGACGGCTTTCACGGCGTCAGCCGCCCCTCGATCCCCGAAAGCGTGCTGCGCACCTTCGAGCGGGTCTATCCCTTCGGCTGGCTCGGGGTGCTCTCCGAGACGCGCCCGGCCGATGACGAGCTCATCTATGCCAACCATGAGCGCGGCTTCGCGCTCTGCTCGATGCGCAACATGCAGCTCAGCCGCTACTACATCCAGGTCCCGCTCGACCACGAGGTCGCGCAGTGGTCCGACGACGCCTTCTGGGACGAGCTGCGCCGGCGCATCCCCGCGGATGTGGCCGAAACCCTCGATACCGGGCCGAGCATCGAGAAATCCATCGCGCCGCTGCGCTCCTTCGTGGCCGAGCCGATGAAATGGGGGCGGCTGTTTCTGGTGGGCGATGCCGCGCATATCGTGCCGCCCACGGGCGCGAAGGGGCTCAACCTTGCGGTGTCGGACGTGCACTATCTGCATGAGGGGCTGCGGGCGCATTACGCGGATGGCGAGTCCGAAGGGGTCGAGCGCTATTCCGAGCGCGCGCTGGCGCGGGTCTGGAAATCGACGCGGTTCTCCTGGTGGATGACCACGATGCTGCACCGCTTCCCGGACCAGAGCGCCTTCGACCAGCGCATCCAGGAAAGCGAGCTCGCCTATCTCGAAAGCTCCGAGGCCGCGCGCAGGGCGCTTGCGGAGAATTATGTCGGCCTGCCCTATTGAGGTGATGCGATGCTGATTGCCGATCTCGACACGATCCGCCTGCACTACCGCGAGGACGGCGACCCGGCGGGGCGCCCGGTCGTGCTCGTGAATTCGCTGGGCACGGATCTGCGGCTCTGGGACAAGGTCGTGGCGCGGCTGCCGGCGCGGCTGCGGGTGATCCGCTACGACAAGCGCGGGCACGGGCTCTCGCAAGCGCCCGCGGCGCCCTATGCCATGGACAGCCTCGTGGACGACGCCGCCGCCCTGCTCGACCGGCTCGATGCGCGCGGCGCGGTGGTCGTGGGCTGCTCCATCGGCGGCATGATCGCGCAGGGGCTCGCGCACAAACGCCCCGATCTGGTGGCGGCGATGGTCCTGTCCAACACCGCCGCGAAGATCGGCACGCCCGGGATGTGGGGCGAGCGCATCCGCACCGTCGGGACCGGCGGCATCGAGGCGCTCGCGGATGCGGTGATGGAGCGCTGGTTCACCCCGGCCTTTCGCGCCACTCCCGAACTCGTCGCCTGGCGCAACATGCTCACCCGAACGCCCGCGGATGGCTATGCGGGCTGCTCGGCGGCGATCGCCGGGGCCGACTTCACCGCGAGCACCGCGGCGCTCACCCTGCCCACGCTGGCGGTCGCCGGCGACCATGACGGCTCGACCCCGCCCGAGCTGGTGCGCGACACGGCCGGGAAGATCGCCGGCGCGCGCTTCGAGCTGATCGGCGGCGCGGGGCATCTGCCCATGGTCGAGCAGCCCGACGATTTCGCCCGCGCGCTCATCGCCTTCATCGAGGAGACCGAAAATGTCCGAGATTCGTGACCGCGGCGATGCGGCCCGCCGCCGGGTGCTCGGCGCGGCGCATGTTGACCGTTCGCGCGCCGATCCGGGCGCGCTCAACGCGCCCTTCGTCGATCTGATCACCGACGCGGCCTGGGGCCATGTCTGGGGCCGCGGCACGATCAGCGACCGCGAACGCTCGATGATGACGCTCGCGCTTCTCGCGGGGCTCGGTAATTACGAGGAGTTCAAGCTGCATCTGCGCGCCACGGCCAATACCGGCGCGAGCCGCGACGACATCACCGAGGCGCTGATGCATGTGGCGATCTATGCCGGCGTGCCCCGCGCCAATCACGCCTTCAAGATCGCCGAGGAGATCCTTCACGAGATGGAGACCGAGAATGGCTGACGGCCCGCTCATCCCGCGCAACCGGGAGATCCACCCCCCGGCTTACGACATGGATTACAAGACCTCCGTGGTGCGCTCGCCGGGCCAGCCGCTCCTGTCGATGGAGTCGACGACCTCGGAGGAAACCGGCCCGGTATTCGGCCACGACCTGATCGGCAAGTGGGACAACAACCTCATCCTCAACTACACGCAGGGCGAGGCGCCAGCGGTGGGCGAGCGCATCCTCGTGCATGGCCGCGTGCTCGACGAGAACGCACGCCCGGTGCCCGGCACGCTCGTTGAGGCCTGGCAGGCCAATGCCGGCGGGCGCTACCGGCATGTCAAGGACGGCTATCTCGCCCCGCTCGACCCCAGTTTCGGCGGCTGCGGGCGCACCCTGACGGACGAGAACGGCTACTACGAATTCCTCACCATCCGCCCCGGCGCCTATCCGTGGCCCAACCGCGCCAATGACTGGCGCCCGATGCATATCCACTTCTCGATCTTCGGGGCGAGCTTCGGCCAGCGGCTCATCACTCAGATGTATTTCGAGGGCGACCCGCTGATCGAGCGCTGCCCGATCGTCGCCACGATCAAGGATCGCAGCCAGATCGAGCGGCTCGTCGCTCCGCTCGACATGGCGAAGGCGCGCCCGCTCGATTTCCTCGCCTACAAGTTCGACATCGTGCTGCGCGGCCGCCGCCAGACCATGTTCGAGAACAAGCCGGAGGGCATGTGATGGTCCAGAAGCTCGACACCCTGCAGGAAACCCCGTCGCAGACTGCGGGCCCCTACGTCCATATCGGTTGCATTCCGAGTTTCGCCGGGCTCGAGGGGATCTATCCCGAGGATCTCGGCAAGCGCGCCATCGAGGACGGCGCGTCGGGCGAGATCATCACCATCACCGGCTCGGTGTATGACGGCACCGGCTGGGCGCTGCGCGACGCGATGATCGAAAGCTGGCAGCCCGACGCGGCCGGCAGGTTCCCCGGCCAGCCCGGCGCCGATCCCAAGGTGAACGGCTTTTGCCGCTTCGCCGCCGACGGTGAGACCGGCGCGTTCACCCTGCGCACCGTCAAGCCCGGCCCCGTGCCCGCCCGCGGCGGCGGCATGCAGGCGCCGCACATTTCGCTGTGGATTACCGCGCGCGGCATCAATACCGGGCTGCAGACCCGGATCTACTTCGACGACGCGGACAATGCCGGCGACCCGATCCTGTCGCGCATCGAGCAGGCGCACCGCCGCGACACGCTCATCGCCAGGCGCACCGGCGCCGGTTCCTATTGCTTCGACATCCGCCTGCAAGGCGACGGCGAGACGGTGTTTCTCGATCTCTAAGCCGACGCGGGGGCCGGCCGGTCGCCATCCGTCCCCCGCGCCTCTCGCCCTTGCCCGCGGCGGCGGGTATGATTGCCGCAGCATGATCCAATTCGCGGAGACGACATGACCAATCCCTGCATCCTGGCCGTGGCCATCACCGGCTCGCTGCCGACGAAGGCCAACAACCCCGCCGTCCCCATCACCGTGAGCGAACAGGTCGAGAGCACCCATGAGGCCTTCGAGGCCGGGGCGAGCATCGTGCACGCCCATGTGCGCAACGACGACGAAACGCCGAGCTCCGATCCGGAGAAATTCGCCCGGCTCAAGGAAGGCGTCGAGAAACACTGCCCCGGCATGATTACCCAGTTCTCCACCGGCGGGCGCTCGGGGGCCGGAAAGGCGCGCGGCGGGATGCTGCCGCTCAAGCCCGACATGGCGTCGCTGGCGGTGGGTTCCAACAACTTTCCCGGCCGCGTCTACGAGAACCCGCCCGAGATGGTAGACTGGCTCGCCGCCGAGATGCGCACCCACGGCGTCAAGCCCGAGGTCGAGGCCTTCGATCTGTCGCACATCTTCCAGGCCGTGCAGATGGTGCGCGACGGCCGGCTCGACGGGCCGCTCTATGTGCAGTTCGTGATGGGGGTGAAGAACGCGATGCCCGCCGACCGCCCGGTCTTCGATTTCTACATCGAGACGCTGAAGCGCCTCGCCCCGGACGCGCTTTGGTGCGGCGCCGGAATCGGCGCCAATCAGCACACGCTCAATGAATGGTCCATCGCCGCGGGCGGGCACACCCGCGCGGGGCTCGAGGACAATGTCCGCCTCGATCGCGACACCCTCGCGCCGTCGAATGCCGCGCTCATCCGCCGCGCCGCCGAGCTGTGCGCGAAACACGACCGCCCCGTCGCCACCCCGGCGCAGGCGCGCGCGATCCTCGGCCTGCGGGAGGCCTGATGCCGGCCTGTCCGCTCGACAGCGCGATCTATCGCGAACTGCTCGGCGACGGGGAAATCGCGGGCCTGTTCACCGACAACGCCGAGCTGCGCGCGATGCTCCTGGTGGAGGGCGCGCTCGCCGAGGCGCAGGCCGCGCAGGGCATCATCCCCGCCGAAAGCGCCGCCGTGATCGCGCGCGCGGCCCGCGAGGTGCAGCTCGACCCGGCCGCCCTCGCCGACGCGACAGCGCGCAACGCCGTACCCGTCCCCGCCCTCGTCGCCGCCTTTCGCGACGCGCTCGCGGCGCCCGAGCACGCGCAATACATCCATTGGGGCGCCACCAGCCAGGACATCATGGATACCGGGCTCATGCTGCGCTTGCGCCGGGTGCTCGAGATCCTCGCGGCGCGCCTCGACGCGACGCTGCTGGCCCTCGCCGCGCTCGCCGAGACCCATGCCGAGCTGCCCATGGCCGCGCGCACCTATGGACAGGTCGCCACCCCGACGAGCTTCGGCGCCGTCGCGGCGGGGTGGGGCCGGCCCCTGATCGCGCTGCGCACGCGTCTCGACGGGCTGCGCCCGCGGCTCCTGCAGGTCAGCCTCGGCGGCGCGGCCGGCACGCTCTCGGCCATGGGACCGAAGGGGCCGGCGGTGCGCAGCGCTCTTGCCGAGGGTCTGGGCCTCGGCGATCCGCGGGCAAGCTGGCACAGCGAGCGCGCCGGGATTGCCGAGCTCTCCGGCTGGCTAACTGCGCTCATCGTCGCGCTCGGGCGCATCGGCGAAGATCTCGTGCTGATGACGCAGTCGGGCATCGGCGAGGTGCAGCTCGCCGCGGGCGGCGGCTCCTCGACGATGCCGCAAAAGGCGAACCCGGTGGAGCCCTCGCTGCTGGTGGCGCTGGCGCGCCAGGGCGTCGGCCTCGACGCCAATCTGCAGGCCGCCGCCCTGCACCGCCAGCAGCGCGACGCCACCGCCTGGATGGTTGAGTGGCTCAGCCTGCCGCAGCTTTGCCAGATCGCCGGCCGCGCGCTGGGCGTCGCCGAGGGCCTCGCCGGCGGGCTCGAACCGGTGCCCGCGCGCATGGCGGCCGGGCTCGATGACGGGCTCGGCCTGATCCATGCCGAGGCGCTGACCTTCGCGCTGGCGCGCGACATGCCGCGTCCCGAGGCGCAATCCGCCGTCACCGCGCTGTGCCGCGAAGCCCAGCAGAGCGGCACACCGCTTGCCGCGCTCGCCGCCGACCGCTGGCCCGGCCGCGACTGGGGCGCCCTGCTCACCCCCGCCGCCCAGCTCGGCACCGCGCCCGACGACGCGCGCGTCTTCGCCAGCGCCGCGCGCGCCTGAGGATCGCACCCCCGCCGCAACGGGCGGCGGGGCCCCATCCCAGGGGGATGGGGAGAGAGGACGTGCGCCGACAGGCGCGCCGCGTGATCAGAAGGGAGCGCTCACTCGCGCCATTCGTGCCGCTGCCGCGCCTCGGCCCCTAACAGCACCGGGGCCGACGCATCACCCGACGCCACCGAGGCCACATACCACCAGAGCCGGGCGAGCTCGTCATCCATCAGGTTGCCGTCGCGCAGCACCCCCTCGGTCGCGATCTCCTGTCCGAGCCCCGTCTCGATCACGACCTCGATGAAGGGTTGCGCGAAATCCACGCCCTCGCGCGCTTCCGGGCCGTTCCACCGCCCACTCTCGGCATCGAGCAACCAGCTCTGCGCCAGCAGCATCTCCATCACCGCCGCGGGGCTGTGCGCCCCGTCGCGCAGCGTCTCGAAGACGCGGTCATCCGGCGCGGCAAGACCGTCGATTTCGCTCCAGTCCTGCGGGACCGCCCCGGCGGCCGGCTCGAGCGACAGGCAATCGATATCGAGGCAGCGCGCCTCCTCGGCGTCCGCATCGCCGAACTCGGCGCGCGAGACGGCGTTGGGGTTCGATACCACGCGCTGGATCGGTGAGGAGACGATGCGCCAGGAGACATGCGGCCCCGCGCCGAAATCCGAAGCGGGCGGCACCGTGACACCCTCGTCGGCGCTGCGGACCAGCTCGGCGTGATGTGCCGGGCCGAGATTGAAGCGGTCGATCTGCAGGAAACTGACCGTCACCGGGGCCGCACCCGGCGGGTTCGGCATCCGCTCGGCGCCGTAGCGGAGCCGGTAGCGCGCATGCGGCAGGACCCCCTCATGCGCCTCGAGAAGCAGGATCGCCTGCAGCGGCGGTGGGAGCTCCTGCGCCGCGCGGAAGGCCTCCTGGTCCTCGGCCCCGAGATCGGCCACGAGGTCACTCGCGATGCCGGTATCGAGCGGCTCGTAGCCCGCGCCCGCGACATATTCCTGCGCGATCGCTTCACGGTCCATGTCCTCGAAGGCCGCGTCGGCGGCGTCATGCATCGGCTCGAGATAACGGCTGTTCACCCAGCCCTCGCCGCCGGGCAGATCGTCGCGACGCACCTTCCACCAGGCACTGTCATTGACCAGCTCATACGCATCCTCGCCGTGCGCCACCTCGATCCCCTCGGCATCCGGCTTGAAACTGCCGATGATCGTGCTGTCGGGCACCCCGGCGCGGTCGCGGATATTGAGCACGTCGTCATCCGCCACCCCGGTGACGCGGTGATAGAGCGTGTCATCCGGCGCGCTTGGCGGCGTGGCGATCTCCAGATCGACACCGCGCGCTGTCGCCGTGGCCGGTTCCTCGGGTGCATCGGGCGCCGCCTCCTCGAACGCGCCCGATTGCAGCGCGGCGACGGCGGCGAGGGCATCGGACCTCTCCAGAAGCCCCTCCTGCATGAATTCGAGCACGATATCGACGGCGAGCTCGCCATGCGGGGCGAGGTCACGCAGGGTCTGCGCGCGCTCGGCCTCCGTGGCGCCGTCGAGCCCGGCGACAAGACCGATCACCTCGCGCTCGGCATCGGCGGCGGCGGGCGACGCGGCGAGGACGCCGAGCGCGAGCGCCGCGAGCCCCCGCGCCGCGGGCGTCATTCGACCACCAGCGGGACCGTCGCGAGCACCTCGCCGCTGTCGGAAGCGCGGTAGCGGATCTCGTACTCGCCTGCGGATGACGGCGCGAAGAGTTGCGCCGGGCTCCCCTGCGAGGCGCGCGCATCCTGCAGCGCATCGTCATCGGCGCTCGCGCCCGCCTCGACGATCTCGATGAGATCCTCGTAACGCCCCGGCCCGGTGAAGGCGATCTCGACGACACCCCCGGTGGCCACGGGGCCGTCCACCTCGAGCGTGACATCCGCGCCGCCGACCGTGATCGGGATCGCGGCGAGGGTGCGGTCCGAGTCGTTGATGACGTAGCGGATCTCGTAGTCGCCCTCATCCTCGGGGGCGGTGAGTGTGACCGGCCCGTCATCCACCCGGCTCGAGGCGCTGCGGCCGTCGCCCGAGTCGCCCTCGGGCGCGTCGGGCTCGACGATTGCGATGAAGTCGTTGCGGTTGACCGGGCCCTCCCAGTCGACCTCGAAATCCGCCCCGGGCAGCACCGTGTCGGGCGCGTCCAGCGTGGCCTCCACCGGCGTGAGCCGCAGCTCCTGCGATGCGAGCACCCGATCGCTGTCATTGATGACATAGCGCACCTCGTAGTTGCCGAGCGCATCGGGCGCCTGGATCTCGACCGGCGCGCCGTCTTCGGAGACCCGCGACGAGGCGCGGCGGTGATGACCCGACGTGCCCTCGGGGGCGCCCGCCTCGACGATCACGATGAAATCGTTGCGGTTGACGGGGCCGTCCCACTCGACCTCGAACTGCGCGCCGGCGGGGACTTCCTCGGGGGCGGACACGGAGGCCTCCACCGGGGCCAGCGTCACCTCCTGCGAGGCGAGCACGCGGTCGCTGTCATTGACGACGTAGCGCACCTCGTAGGTGCCGAGCGCGTCCGGCGCCTGGATCTCGACCGGCGCGCCGTCTTCGGAGACCCGCGACGAGGCGCGGCGGTGATGACCCGACGTGCCCTCGGGGGCGCCCGCCTCGACGATCACGATGAAATCGTTGCGGTTGACGGGCCCGTCCCATTCGACCTCGAACTGCGCCCCGGCGGGCACCTCCGCGGGGGCGGACACCGTCGCCTCGACGGGGGTGAGTTCGATCTCGCGGCTCGCGAGCGTGGCGTCCGTCTCGTGATCGACATAGCGCAGCTCGTGCGGGCCGAGCGCGTCGGGCATCTGCACCTGCACGGGTTCGCCATCCGACGAGACGCTGCTTGAGGCGCGCCGGCCGTGGCCACGATCGCCCTCCGGGGCGCCCGGCTCCACGACGACGATGAAATCGCGCCCCTCGGCTGGCCCCTCCCAGGCAACCTCGACGGTGCTGCCGGCCCCGGCGCTGTCGGGCGCGTCTAGGGAGGCGGCGGCCGTATCTTCGGGGGCCTCGGGTTCGGCGACCTCTTCCTCGGCGGCGGTAACATCGACCGGGACCTCGGCGAGCACCGCGCCCGTGTCGGCGGCGTGATAGCGCAACGCGTAGCTTCCCGGCGCATCCGGCGCGGTGCGCTCGACGGTGCCTTCGTCGCCATCCACCGAATTGCGCATCCGCTCGTAGCGCGACACGGTGTCATCGGCGGCGCGGTCGGCCTCGACGAGGACGACATGGCCGGAGATGCCGCCGCCGATCGTCGCCTCGAAGCTGTCGCCTGCGGTGACCTCGGCGGGCGCCTCCAGCGTGACATCGGCACTGCTCACCTCGATGGCGTGGCGCGCGGCGAGGCTGCGATCCTCGTCGAGGTAATAGCGCAACTCGTAGCTGCCCGGCGCGCTCGGGGCGGTGTAGGCGTGCGTGCCGTCGCCGCCGACGCGGTTGCGCATCCGGTTGTAGCGGCTGACCTCCTCGTCGGCGCCCTCGGGGGCGATGAGCATGTAGTCGTTACGGTGATCCGCCCCGGTTACCGTGACCTCGAAATCGGCGCCGGCGGTGACCTCGGCGGGGGCGTCGAGGCTCACATCAATATCGCGCGCCGGCGCTTCGAGCGCGAGGACGATATCCTGATCCTCCTCGCGCGTGGCGGTCACGGTGGTCTCGCCGGTCAGCTCGCCCTTGGCGGCCTCGAGGCGATACTCGCCCGGCTCGAGATGCATCGGCATGTAGCCGCCGCCCTCGTTAAGACGCTCCTCGGCGGCCTCGGTCGCGACATCGAGCGCGGTCCAGGTCACGCCCTCCAGCGTCTCGCCCGTCTCGGCGTCCTCGGCGCGCAGCATCAGCGTGGCCAGCGTCTTGGCCATCATGACGTCGATCGGCGCATCCGTCTGCGGGGTCACCTCGAAGTCCGCCGCACCGGCGAAGCTGTCGGCCTCGGCCTCGACGGTGTACTGGCCGGGCATCAGCTCGGTATCGAGTATCCCGCGCCAGTCATCCGCGAAGACCTCCTCGCCTTCGGCGGTGACTATCTGCCAGTTGACCCAGGTGACGACCTCGTCGGGATCGCGGGCATCGAGGGCGCGCAGCTGCACGGGCACGTCGGAAGGCTCGGCCTCGGTAACGGAGGCGAGCGCCTCGGTCAGCTCGGCGCCGGTCTGGGTGATGAAGAGCTCGCCGCCAGTCTGCTCGGGCACGCAGGAGAGCGACTGAACCGCCTCCTCCTCGAGCGCGAAACCCACGACATGCGCGCGCAGGTCGATCCCCTCGGCGGCGAATTCCTCGGCCAGCGCGCAGGGGTCGCCGCCGCAATTCTCCAGCCCGTCGGTCACCAGGATGATATCGGCCGATTCGGCCGTTGCGGGCAGGATGTCACGCGCCATCGCCATCGAATCGGTGAGCGGCGTCATGCCCTGCGGGTTGAGCGCGCGAATCGTCTCGGAAAGCTCCTCGCCGGAATACTGCCCGATGGGCAGCACCGTCTCGATGTCGCCGCAATCGCCGCGGCGGTTGTGGCCATACGCCACCACCCCGATCGACGCCTCCGGGTCGCGGTCGGCGGCGAAGCCGTCGATCACCTCGCGCGCGATCTCGATGCGCGACTTGCCATCCTCGAGCTGCGCCCACATCGACCCCGAGGCATCGAAGACGATGACGCTGGCGTGTTCGGCGAGGCTCGGCGTGGCGAGCCCCAGCGAAAGCGCCGCGGCGGCAAGGGCGGTGTGTCGCGTGGTCGGCATGAAAAAACTCCCCCGTATCGGCGGCGCACCGGGCCCGGGCGCGCAACCTCCCTGCGTGCAATACTTCGGAAAGTATCATCTCATGCGGGTAAAACAATCGTGAAAACAAGAGCATTGCGCGCGCTCAGGCGATCTCGGTGAGCCGGTCTTTCGAGAGTTCGCCGGGCACGATCGTGATCGGCACCGGCAGCATGCCGGAATTGCGCGACAGCTGGGTGACCAGCGGTCCGGGGCCCTTCTTGTCGGTGCCCGCGCCGAGCACGAGTACCCCGATGTCGGAATCCTCCCGGATCTGGTCGAGGATCTCGTCGACGGGCTCGCCTTCGCGGATCACGAGCTCGGGCTCGATGCCGTGGCGGTCGCGCATCCATTTCGCAAAGACGGCGTAATGCGCCTCGATGCGCTCGCGGGCCTCGGCACGCATCAGATCCGCCACCCCGATCCAGTGCTGAAACTCCTCGGGCGGGATCACGGCGAGGACCTGCACGCCGCCGCCGGTATGCGATGCGCGCAGCGTCGCGAAGCGAATCGCATTGAGGCATTCGCGGCTGTCATCGAGCACGACGAGGAACTTGCGCATCATCTCCCCCAGGCGGCAAGAATCGCAGCATGCGCGCGGGCAGGGCCGGCTGGCAAGGGGTCACCGCGCCGCGTCGGAATAGGCCCAGTCCCAGTACAGGCTGCGCGCGCGTCGTGTGACCGGGCCGACGGCGTAGCTCGTATGCTCGAACGCCGTCACCGGCGTGACCTTCTGCAGATTGCCGGCCAGGAACACCTCGTCGGCGGTGCGGAAATCGTCGAAGCTCAGCACCGCCTCGCGGACATCGAACCCGTCTGCGCGCAGTGTCTTGAGATGACGCGCGCGCGTGATCCCGGCGAGGAAGGTACCGTTGGCGATCGGGGTGAACACCACCCCGTCGCGCACCATGAAGACATTCGCCGTCGCCGTCTCGGCGACATTGCCGAGCGCATCGGCCACCAGCGCGTTGCCGAAGCCCTTGGCGCGGGCCTCGGCGAGCATGCGCGCATTGTTGGGATAGAGACAGCCGGCCTTGGCGTTGACGACGCTGTCGGCGAGCACCGGGCGGCGGAACTGCGTCGTCGTGAGCGTCATGCTGGCATCGGGCGGCGGCATCGGCACCTCCTCGAGGCAGACGCAGAAGCCCGTCGCGTCGGGCTGCGGCACGACGCCCAGATCGCCGCCATGCAGCGCCCAGTACATCGGCCGGATATAGACCGCCGCGCCAGGCGAGTAGCGGCGCAACCCCTCCCAGACGATCTCGACCATGCGCTCAGCCGCGACCGTGGGCGTGATCATCAGCGCCTCGGCCGAAGCATTCACACGCGCGCAATGCTTGTCGAGATCGGGCGCGATACCGTCCACGAAGCGCGCCCCGTCGAACACCGTCGTGCCCAGCCACGCGCCGTGATCGGCCGCCTTCATCACCGGCACATCGCCGTCATGCCATGCGCCCTCGAAATAGGTCCTGATATTGCGCCCCGTCGCCATGGCCTCCTCCGGTGCTGGTCCCCTTGCTTAAAGCACCTCCCCGCGCGGCGGTCCAGCGCCGCGGGATCGGCAATGTGCCGCCGCCGGGCGCACCGCACGGCCTCGTGACTTGAACTTCGGGCCGCGCGCGGCAACATGGGGTCTGACTTGCGAGCAGGCATTTCCGGAGGGACAAAATGAAAACGAACGGGTTTGGTCGGCGCGGTTTCATCGTGGCGGGCGCCGCGGCGCTGACGGGCATGGCGACGCCAGTGCGCGCCGAATTCACCGGCGAGATCGAGGGCGAGCAATCGATTCGCGAGCGTGTGGATCGCAACGCGATGAGCTTTCAGGCCGTCGACTGGCGCGACCATTTCGACACGCTGCAGCCCTACGGCGCGATCCTGACCGATATCGATTCGCGCGCGCTGCATTTCTGGTCGGCCGATGAGGAGAGCTATCTGCTCTACCCCTGCTCGGTGCCCATGGCCGAGGAGTTCGAGCGCCGCGGCGATACCGAGATCACGCTCAAGCGCGACAACCCGGTCTGGATCCCCACGCCGAACATGCGCGAGCGCGACCCGGATCTGCCCGAGCGCGTCGAGCCGGGCCCCGAGAACCCGCTCGGCACCCGCGCGCTGAACCTGGGCTGGACGCATTACCGGATCCACGGCATCGACGATGTGCGCAAGATCGGGCGCAAGGCGTCGAATGGCTGCTTCGGGCTGTTCAACCACCAGGTCGAGGAGCTGTTCGAGCTCGTCGAGGTAGGCACGCGGGTTCGCGTGATCTGAACCACGCGCGAAGGTTTGAATTGCAATCCCCGGTTTCGGCGCTAAGATCTTGCGTCTGTTCCCGGGGGTAAAGTCATGTACGAGCAATTCAACAGCCGGCGCGGTTTCCTGATCGCCGGCGCGGCCGCGGCGGCGGCGCTGGCCACGCCGGCGCGCGCCCAGTTCACCGGCGCCATCGAGGGCGAGCAATCCATCCGCGAGCGCGTGCAGCACAACACGATGGGCTTTCGACACACTGACTGGCGCGACCACTTCAGCACGCTGCAGCCCCACGGGGCGATCCTGACCGACATCTCCTCGCGCTGCCTGCATTTCTGGTCGGCCGACGCGGAAACCTATCTGCTCTATCCGTGCTCGGTGCCGATGGCCGCCGAATTCGAACGCCGCGGCCGCACGCAGATCGTGCTCAAACGCGAGAACCCGGTCTGGATCCCGACCGACAACATGCGCCAGCGCGACCCGGGCCTGCCCGCCCGCGTAGAGCCGGGCCCCGACAACCCGCTCGGCACCCGCGCGCTCAATCTCGGCTGGACCTATTACCGGATCCACGGCATCGACGATGTGCGCAAGATCGGGCGCAAGGCGTCGAATGGTTGCTTCGGGCTGTTCAACCACCATGTCGAGAGGCTCTTCCCGCTCGTGCAGGTCGGCACGCAGGTGCGCGTGATCTGAGGCCTCAACGCGCGCGCACCATCCCGACGATGTCGTAGGTCCGCTCCATGATCGGCCGCGCGATCATGTCGGCCCGCTGCGCGCCATCGCCAAGGATGCGGTCGATCTCCGCGACATCGGCCATGAGGCGGTTGATCTCGTCATTGATCGGGGCGAGCACCGAGACGGCGAGCTCGGCGAGCGCCGGCTTGAACGTCCCGAAGCCCTGCCCGGCATGGTCGGCCACCACCGCCTCGGGTGTGATGTCGGCAAGGGCGGCGTAGATATTGACGAGGTTGCGCGCCTCGGGCCGCTCCGCCAGCCCGGCGAGATCGCCCGGAAGCGGCTCGGGATCGGTGCGCGCCTTGCGGATCTTGAGGCTGATCGTGTCGGCGTCGTCGGTCAGGTTGATGCGGCTCATGTCCGAGGGATCGGATTTCGACATCTTCTTCGTGCCGTCGCGCAGGCTCATCACCCGCGTCGCGGCGCCTTCGATGACCGGCTCGACCACCGGAAAGAAATCGACTTCGTAGTCGTGGTTGAACTTGATCGCGATTTCGCGGGCCAGCTCGAGATGCTGCTTCTGGTCCTCGCCGACCGGCACATGCGTGGTGTGATAGACCATCACGTCGGCGGCCATCAGGCAGGGATAGGCGAACAGCCCCACCGAGGCGTTCTCGCGGTTCTTGCCGGCCTTGTCCTTGAATTGCGTCATCCGCCCCAGCCAGCCCATTCGCGCGACACAGTTGAGCACCCAGGCGAGCTCGGCATGCGCGCCGACCTGGCTTTGGTTGAACAGGATCGACCGCGCCGGGTCGATCCCCGAGGCGATGAAGCCCGCCGCCATCTCGCGCGTGGCGTGGCGCAGGCGCGCCGGATCCTGCCAGACGGTGATCGCGTGCAGGTCCACGAGGCAGTAGAGCGTCTCGACGCCGGACTCCTGCGCTGCGACGAATCGCTTGAGCGCGCCGAGATAATTGCCCAGCGTCAGCCCCCCCGAGGGCTGGATGCCCGAGAACACGCGCGGGGCAAACCCCGGCGCGCCGTCCGGCGCCGTCTGCGCATCCGTCATCGCGATACTCCGTCTGGAAATCAGCCTGCGCTTCGCTTATCGCTGGGCGCGGAGCCCGTCAACGCGCAGCCGCCCGCCGAGGAGATCGCCATGCGCCGCAACCCCTTTGCGCTCGCCGTGGTCTGGCTTCTGGCAATGGCGCTCGCCCTCGCCGAGGCGGCGTTCGTGCTCGGCGGCGCCGGGGTGATCGGCGGGCCCGAGGCGGCGGCGTGGCGGCTCGAGGCGATCCAGCGTGTCGGCGTGGCGCCGGCGATGACCGACTGGATGCTGGAGAACCGCAGCCTTCCGCCGGACCTGCTCCTGCGCTTCGCGGGCTATGCCTTCGTGCATGACGCCCCGTTACAGGCGCTGTTCGTCGTCGTGCTGGTGGCGGGGCTGGGGCGCACGCTGGCGGCGCGGATGGGCGGGGGCGCGATTCTCGCGATCTTCGTGCTCGGCGCGGCGGGGGGCGGGCTCGGCTATGCGCTTGCCGGGCTCGACGCACAGCTCCTGGTCGGCGGGCTGCCGGCGGTCTTCGCGCTGCTCGGGGCTTTTGCTGCGCTGCTCGTGGCGGGGCAGATCCCGGCGGGCCTCCTCCGCGTGCGCGCGCTCGCACTGATCGCGCTGGCCGTGGCGCTGCGCGTCGCGCTGGGGCTCTGGGTCGAGGACGGCGCGCGCTGGAGCGCGGATATCGCGGGCTTCGTCACCGGCGCGCTCCTGGCCGCGGTGCTGCGCCCGGGCGGCTGGCGCGCGCTGCGCGGGCGGGTGCGCCACGGCTGATCCTCACCGCCGCAGCGCTTCCCGGAAATCCGCCATCGAGAACGCCCCGAGCCGCGCCCCGATCCAGAAATAGGCCACGAACCCGGTCAGGATCATCGCCACGAGCGTGGCAATGCGCAGCCGCTTGACCTCCAGCAGCGGGGTCAGGAACTCCGCCGCGACATAGACGCACACCCCCATGATCGCCGCCGCAAGCATGATGCGCCAGACCCGGTGCATGAAGCGTGCATCCGGCTGCGCCGCAGCGCCCATCCCGCGCGAGCGGCGCCAGAGCAGCCACACCATCGCCCAGCCCGCCGCCGTGGTCCCGATCGCCGCTGCTATGAAGCCGATGAAGGGCGCCAGCCCGATCGCGAGCACCGCATTCACCACCAGCGACCAGACCGCGCAATAGAAGGGCGTCTTGGTGTCTTCGCGCGCGAAATAGAGCGGCTGCAGCACCTTCTGCAGCACGAAGGCCGGCAGGCCCGCCGCATAGACAAGCACCGCCAGCGCGGTGCCGTTCGTATCGGCCTGGGTAAAGGCGCCGCGCTCGAAGAGCACATCGACGATCTGCACCGGGATCACCATCAGCCCCACCGCACAGGGCACCGCAAGCGCGAGCGCGAACTCCGCCGCGCGGCTGAAGGAATGGCGCCCGCCATTGGTGTCGCCGTTCTGCAGCCGCCGCGAGAGGTCGGGCAGCAGCACGATGCCGATCGCGATCCCCACCACCCCGAGCGGCAGCTGATAGAGCCGGTCGGCATAGGACAGCCAGGCGATCGCGCCCTCGAAAAAGCTGCCGACCTGCCGGCCCACCAGCAGGTTGACCTGCATCACCCCGCCCGCGAGCATCGCCGGGGCGGCGATGATGGCGAGACGCTTCATCTCCGGCGTCAGCCGCGGCCAGCGCGGCACCAGCGCGAACCCCGCCCGCGCCGCGACGATCCACAGCATCCCCAGCTGCAGCACCCCTGCCACCGGGATCGCCCAGGCCAGCGCCCGCCCCGTCGCCAGATCGTACCGATCCGCGAGCAGCAGCGCGACGATGAAGCTCAGATTGAGCAGCATCGGCGCCGCCGCGGCGGCCGTGAAGCGCCCCGTCGCGTTCAGGATCCCCGACAGCAGCGCCGCGAGCGACACCAGCAGGATATAGGGAAACGCGATGCGAGCGTAATCGACGGCGAGCGCGAGGCGTTCATCGGTGGCGAAGCCCGCCGCCATGGCGAGCACGAGAAACGGCATCACCAGCTGCGCGGCCAGCGTGAACACGACGAGGATCGCGGTCAGACCCGAAAACGCGTCCCCCGCGAAGCGCAGCGCGCCCTGCCCGGCCTCGTAGCGCTTGGAAAACATCGGCACGAAGGCCATGTTGAAGGCGCCCTCGGCGAAGAAGCGCCGGAACATGTTGGGCAGCGCGAAAGCGACGAGAAACGCCTCCGCCGCCGGCCCGGCGCCCAGGACCGCGGCGATCATCACGTCGCGCACGAAGCCCAGAATGCGGCTGAGCAGCGTCCACACACCCACGGTGATGAAACCGGAGACCAGACGGATCTGACGCATCAGTCGTGCGCCCTCCGCGCCCCTTCCACGATCGCGGCGCGCAGCTTGCGCTCGAGCGCCTCCTGCTTGGCGCGATTCGTCAGCTTCAGGCCGAACATGTCCTTGACGTAGAAGACGTCCACGACCTGCACGCCGTAGGTCGCGATCACCGCGGAGGCGATGTAGATATTGCTGGCGGCGAGGGTGAGGGTGAGGTCGTGCAGCAGGCCGGGGCGGTCGCGCGTATCGACCTCGATGATGGTGTAGATCTCGGACCCCTCATTGTCGAAGCTGATCGAGGTCGGGATGCGGAACGGACGCTCGCGCTTTTTCAGGCGATCGCGCCCGGCAAGCGCGCTGTCGGCGCTGATCCGCCCGGCGAAGGTCTTCTCGATGGTCTCGCGAAGCCGTGGCAGCCGCTCGGCCTCGAACGGCGCGCCGTCGGAATCCTGCAGCCAGAACACGGCCGTGGCGAAGCCGTCGCGCGAGGTGTAGGTGCGCGCATCCACGACATTCGCCCCCGCCATCGCCAGCGCGCCCGCCAGCCGCGAGAAGATCCCCGGGTGATCGGAAAGCGCGAAGCAGGCGCGCGTCGCGTCGCGGTCCTCGTCGGGATGCAGATCGATGCGGAACTCGTCGCTTCCGATCCCGCGCAGCAGGCCCGCGAAAACCATATGCGTGTCCGTGGACAGCCCCTGCCAGTAGGGACCGTAATGGCGGTCCGTCTCGCGCTTGAGGTCGCGCCGGTTCCAGCCCGCGAGCGCGCGGCGCAGGGCGCGCTTGGCCTCGCGCTCGCGCTTGCCGCGATTGACGGCCTCGAGCCCGGTCTCCAGCGCCTCGGCGGTCTCGCGGTAGAGCTGGCGAAGGAGCATGGCTTTCCAGTTGTTCCAGGTCGTGGGGCCGACGCCGCGGATGTCGCACACGGTCAGCACCGTCAAGAGGTCGAGCCGCTCGCGCGTGGTGACCGCCTTGGCGAAGTCGCGCACCGTGCGCGGCTCGGCGATGTCGCGCTTTTGCGCCATGTCCGACATCAGCAGATGATAGCGCACCAGCCACTCGACGGTCTCGGTCTCCTCGGCGCTCAGCCCGAAGCGCGGCGCCAGCCGCCGCGCGATCTGCGCGCCGAGCACGGAGTGATCCTCCGTCCGCCCCTTGCCGATATCGTGCAGCAGCAGCGCGACATAGAGCACCTTGCGGTTGATCTCGCCGCGCAGGATCCCCGAGGCGATGGGCAATTCCTCGACGAGCTCGCCGCGCTCGATCTGCGCCAGCGTCGAGATCGTCTGAATGGTGTGCTCATCGACCGTGTAGTGGTGATAGACATTGAACTGCATCATCGCCACGATCGGTTCGAAATCGGGGATGAAGGCGGCGAGCACGCCGAGCTCGTTCATCCGGCGCAGCGCACGCTCCGGGTTGCCCTGCTTGAGCATCATGTCGAGAAAGATCCGGTTGGCCTCGCGGCTTTGCTGCATCTCGCGGTCGATCAGGTGCAGGTTGGCTGCCACGAGCCGCATCGCGTCGGGATGCAGCAGATGCCCGGTGCGCATCGCCTCCGAGAAGATGCGCAGCAGGTTGAGCTTGTCGGCGAGGAAGCTGTCGGCATCGCGCACCGTGAGCCGCCCGTGCAGGACACTGTATTCCCGGCGCGGCCGGCGCCGCCGGGTGAACAGCCCCACCAGAGAGGGCAAGCGCTTGACGTGCCGCGCCTCCATCGCGGTAAGGAAGATCCGGGTGAGCTCGCCGACGCGGGTGGCGTGGCGGAAATACTCCTGCATGAAGTGCTCGACCGCGCGCCGCCCGCCATGGTCGCGATACCCCATCCGCGCGGCCACCTCGACCTGCAGATCGAAGGTCAGCTGGTCCATCGGCCGCCCGCTGATGTGATGCAGATGGCAGCGCACCGCCCAGAGGAACGCCTCCGCCGCGCGAAAACTCGCATACTCCTCGGGGCTGAACACGCCGAGCGTGACGAGGTCGGCGGGGGTATCGACGCGGTGGATGTATTTCGCGATCCAGTAGAGCGTCTGCAGATCGCGCAACCCGCCCTTGCCCTCCTTGACGTTGGGCTCGAGCACGTAGCGCTGCCCGCCCTGGCGCTCGTGGCGCGCGGCGCGCTCGGCGAGCTTGGCCTCGATGAATTCGCGCGCGCCCCTGGCGAAGAGCTCCTCCCAGAGCCGCTCCGAAAGCCGCGTGGCGAGCGCCGCATCGCCGGCGAGAAAGCGATGCTCGAGCAGCGCGGTGCGGATCGTGTGATCCTCGCGCCCGAGCTTCAGGCACTCATCGACGCTGCGCGTGGCATGGCCCACCTTCAGCTTGATGTCCCACAGCATGTAAAGCGTGTGTTCGATGACGCGCTCGGCGCGGGCATCCGGCGCCCCGGGAACGACGAAGAGCAGATCGACATCCGATCGCGGCGCCATTTCCGCGCGCCCGTAGCCGCCCACGGCCAGCACCGCCAGCGGCGCGTCGTCGTCGGACGGGTGCGTTTGCATAGCGACATCGAAGGCCGCCATCACGAGCCCGTCGGTGAGCAGCGTCTGCCCCGCGACGAGCGCCCGCGCCGCCCGCGGCCAGTCGCGAAACGCCGCGCGCAGCGTCTCCTCCCCGGCGCGCCGCGCCGCCGCGAGCCGGGCGACCGCGGCGGCGTAGGCGGCCTTGGCATCGGCGGCGCCGGCGAGATCAGCCGCGAGCTCCCTGCGCAGCGCCCCGGCATCGAATACCTCGCCCGGCGCGCAGAGTGGCGCGGCGTCTCCTGCTAGCGACGCTTGCGGTGCCGACGCGTCCGGCTCAGAGGCCAGGGTCGGTGAAGCGTCGGGGCGCAGAGTCAATGACGTTCACCTCCTGGTCACGGATCTCGGCGATGGCGAGCGCGCGCTGATTGGTGCCGTCGCGCAGCAGCCGGAACGGTCCGGTGACGCCGGAAAAGCCCGAGCTGACCGAGAAGGCGTCCGGCGACAGGCTCTCGCCCCGCTCCACGAGCGCGCCGATCGCCGCGATGCCGTCATAGGCGAGCCCGGCGATGTTGTGCGGATCTTCGCCGTGGCGGTCGCGGTAGCGCGCCTCGAAGCGTTGCGTCATGCCCGGATCGGGTAGCGCGAACCAGCCGCCCTGGACGCCGGAAAGCTCGAGCGTCGAGGAGGGGATGTCCCAGCGCGTCAGGCCGATGAACTGGAAATCGTCGGAGGTAACGCGGTTCTCGGGCAGCAGTTCGGCCAGAAGCGGAAGCGCGCCCGCGGTGTCGGCGGTGAAGAAGATCGAATCGACCCCGCCGTCGCGCGCGGCGCTGGAGATGCGCGGCAGCGCATCGACGACCCCTTCCTGCGAGAAGGAAAAGGACTCGACCGCCGCGATGCTCGCGCCCGAGCGCGACGCCGCGCGCTCGATGGCGCGTCGGCCCTGCTCCCCGGAGTCGTTGCGCTCATGCACGATCATCAGGCGGCCCTTGCCCTCGCTTGCGGCATAATCCGCAAGCCGGTCGGCCGTGTTGGTGAAGGTCGGGCCGAGCACGAAGACATTGCCGCCCGCCGCCTCGGCATTGTTGGAAAAGCTCAGCACGGTGACGCCGGAATCGCCCACCGCCGAGCGGACGGCGCGCGCGGAGGAGGAGAAGGTCGGCCCGAGGATCACGTCCGCCCCCTCATCGACGGCGCGGCGCGCAGCGTCGGCGGCGCGCGACGACTGCCCCGCCGTCTCGTAGACGCGCAGATCGACCTCGACCCCGCTCAGATCGGCGATCGCGAGCCGCGCGGCATTCTCGAGGCTGCTTGCGAGCACCGAGTCGCTCTGGTCACCCGAACCATCGGGCACCAGCAGCGCCACCTGCACCTCGCCGTCGGGCGCCGAAGGGGCGCTCGTGCCGCCGATGGGTCCCGGCATGGTGCCCGGATCGCAGGCCGCAAGTGCGAAGAAGGGCAGCGCGGCCGCGGCATGGCGGGGACGCGCAAGCGGGGCGATCATCTTGCGCAGAGTCGGTAAAACGGCAAACATGCGGGCTCCTCGATCGATGGTGCGCGCCCGGTCTTGCCGGGCATCCGACGCATACACCGCCGGCTGCGACACTCTATGCGCTCCGCACGGCGAAGTAAACTTGCAGGAGCCGGACCATGCAATGGACCGCCACGACGCTGGCCGCGGGCCTCCACATCGTCGCCACGCCGATCGGGGCGGCGCGTGACGTCACGCTGCGCACGCTCGACATCCTCGCCTCAGCGGATGTCCTCGCCGCCGAGGACACGCGCAGCCTGCGCCACCTGATGGAGCTGCACGGCGTCGCGCTGGCCGGGCGGCCCCTTCTTGCCTATCACGACCATAACGGCGCGCGGATGCGCCCGCGCCTGCTGCAGGCGCTCGGGGAGGGCCGCTCGGTCGCCTATGCGAGCGAAGCCGGCACACCGCTCGTGGCCGATCCGGGCTTTGCCCTGGTGCGGGCCGCGACCGCGGAGGGCCATGCCGTCACCGCCGCGCCGGGGCCCTCGGCCGTGCTCGCCGCGCTCACCGTGTCGGGCCTGCCGAGCGACCGGTTTCTCTTCGCCGGGTTCGCACCGCCCGCCGCGGCGGCGCGGGCGCGCTTTCTCGACGGACTCGCGGGCATCGACGCGACCGTGATCCTGTTCGAGTCGCCGAAGCGTGTTGGGCGATTGTTAACCGAACTCGTCCAGCATCTGGGAGGCGATCGCGACGCCGCGGTCTGCCGGGAGCTGACGAAGCGCTTCGAGGAGGTGCGGCGCGGGCCGCTCGCTACGCTCGCTGCCGACTTCGCGGACCGTCCCGTGAAGGGCGAGATCGTCGTGCTGGTCGACCGGGGCGCGCCGGTCGCGGCGAGCGGCAAAGAAATGGAGGAAGCCTTGCGCGAGGCCATGCGGGACAAACCCCTCAAGCAGGCCGTGGCCGAGATCGCCGCGCGGCTCGACCTGCCGCGACGCCGTGTCTACCAGGCCGCGCTGCGCCTGCGAGACGACACATGAGCGGCGCGCGCTCCTATCGCGCGGGCGCCGCTGCGGAGGCGGCCGTCGCACGCCACTACCGCGACCGGGGTTGCACCGTCGCGGCGGCGCGGTGGCGCGGCACGGGCGGGGAACTCGATCTCGTGCTGCGCGACGGGGCCGGGCTGATCTTTGTCGAGGTCAAGAAGAGCCGCAGCTTCGCCGCCGCCGCGGCCCGCCTCACCCCCCGCCAGATCGCGCGGATCACCGATACCGCCTCGGAATTCCTCGGCGGCGAGCCCGCCGGGCAGGATACCCCGGCGCGCTTCGACGTCGCGCTGCTCGACGCGCAGGGGCGCGTCGAGATCGTCGAGAACGCGCTCGGCCCCTGATCCGGCGCGCACGAAGATTGCATCCCGGCGCGGCGCACGGCATCTATGGCGGATCAGCCAAGGGGAGCGCGCATGGGGCTCAAGGTCGCCTTTCAGATGGACCCGATCGCGGGGGTGGATATCGACGGCGATACCAGTTTCCGCCTCGCCGAGGAGGCGCAGGCGCGGGGGCATGCGCTCTGGTTCTACACGCCCGAGCGGCTGACCTTCCATGACGGGCGCGTGACGGCGCGGGGCTGGCCGATCACACTGCGGCGCGAGCATGGCAATCATGTCACCCTCGGCGCGGAGGAGGTCATCGATCTCGGCGCGCTCGACGTGATCTGGCTGCGCCAGGACCCGCCCTTCGACATGGGCTACATCACCACGACGCATCTGCTCGAACTGGTGCAGCCGGGCACGATGGTGGTCAATGACCCGTTCTGGGTGCGCAACTATCCGGAAAAGCTCCTGGTTCTGCGCTTTCCCGATCTCACGCCACCCACCATGATCACCCGCGAACTCGCCGAGATCCGCGCCTTCAAGGCCGAGCATGGCGACATGATCCTCAAGCCGCTTTACGGCAATGGCGGCGCGGGGGTATTCCGGCTCGACCGCAGCGACCGCAACCTCTCCTCGCTGCACGAACTCTTCACCAGCCTGAGCCGCGAGCCGCTGATCGCGCAGAAATTCCTGCCCCAAGTCGAGACGGGCGACAAGCGCGTGATCCTCGTCGATGGTGCGCCAGTCGGCGCCATCAACCGCGTCCCCGCCGCCGGCGAGACGCGGTCAAACATGCATGTGGGCGGGCGCCCCGAAAAGGCCGCGCTCACGGCGCGCGACCACGAGATCTGCGCCGCCATCGGGCCGCTCCTGCGCGAGAAGGGCCAGATCCTCGTCGGAATCGACGTGATCGGGGATTACCTCACGGAGATCAACGTCACATCCCCCACCGGGATCCAGGAGCTCGAGCGATTCGACGCCGTCAACGTCGCCGCGCGGATCTGGGAGGCGATCGAGGCGAGACGCCGCTGAGGCTCAGCCGCCTGAGGCGAAGCTCAGCCGGTAGCTCAACGCCTCGGCGACATGCGGCTGGCACACCGCATCGCTGCCGTCGAGATCGGCGATCGTGCGCGCCACGCGCAGCACCCGGTGATAGCCGCGCGCCGACAGCCCGAACCGCTCCGCCGCGCGCGCCAGCAGCCCCTTGCCCTCGGCATCCGGCGCGGCGACCTGCTCGAGCACGGCGCCCTCGGCATCGGCGTTGAGCCGCACGCCCGCATGGTCGGCGAATCGCGCCGCCTGTCGCGCGCGCGCCACGGCGACGCGTTCGGCCACGGCCGCGGAGGGTTCACCCGTCGCGGGCAGGTCGAGATCGCTCCAGGCCACGGGCGGCACCTCGACGCGCAGATCGAAGCGGTCCATCACCGGCCCCGAGATCCGCCCGAGATAGTCCGCGCCGCATTGCGGCACCCGCGCGCAGGCCCGCGCCGGATCGGCCATGTAGCCGCATTTGCAGGGATTGGCCGCCGCCACCAGCATGAAGCGGCAGGGATAGCGGGTATGGGCGTTGGCCCGTGCGACGACGACCTCGCCGGTCTCGATGGGCTGGCGCAGCGTCTCGAGCACGGTGCGCGGGAATTCGGGAAACTCGTCCATGAACAGCACGCCGTTATGCGCCAGCGAAATCTCGCCGGGCTTCGCGCCCTTCCCGCCGCCCACGATCGCGGCCACCGAGGCGGTGTGATGCGGCTCGCGGAAGGGGCGCGCGCGGCTGATGCCGCCCTCCGAGATCAGCCCGGCGAGCGAGTGGATCATCGAGGTCTCGAGCGCCTCCTGCGCGGAAAGCTCCGGCAACAGCCCAGGCAACCGCGCCGCCAGCATCGACTTGCCCGAGCCCGGCGCGCCCACCATCAACAGGTGATGCCGCCCGGCCGCCGCGATCTCGAGCGCGCGCTTGGCGCGCTCCTGCCCCTTCACATCGGCAAGATCCCGGCCCGCGGGCGCCGCGGCGACCTCGCCGGGCTGCGCCGGCGCCATCGGTGCCTGGCCGGTATAGTGGCGCACCACATCGGTGAGGCTGCGCGCGGCGAGAACCTCGGCCGCGCCGACCCAGGCGGCCTCGGCGCCGCTGGCATGGGGGCAGAGCAAGCTGCGCCCCTCCTCGGCCGCGGTCACGGCGGCGGGCAGCGCGCCGAGCACCGGCGCGAGCCGGCCGTCGAGCGACAGCTCGCCAAGCGCGAGGGTGCGCGCGACCTCGTCGCGCGGCACGATCTCGATCGCGGCGAGCAGGGCGAGCGCGATCGGCAGGTCGAAATGCGACCCTTCCTTGGGCAGATCCGCCGGCGACAGGTTCACCGTGATGCGTTTCGAGGGCAGCGCGATCGACATCGCCGTGAGCGCGCTGCGCACCCGCTCGCGCGCTTCCGAGACCGCCTTGTCGGGCAGCCCGACGATATGGAAAGCCGGCAGCCCCGGCGCGACGGCGCATTGCACCTCGACCGGCCGCGCCTCGACCCCCTCGAAGGCGACGGTGTAGGCGCTTGCCCCCATACCCGGCCCCGCAGCTTGACTGGACACACGTTATGGTTGCCAAAGCGTCAAGGCAACCCGCCCTCATTGACCGCGATGAGTCGCCAGCCTGCGCCGTCGCGCGCGATGCGGGTCAGCGACAGCGGCGCGATGTGCTGCGCAAGCGCGGCGTGCGGGGTGATGGCGCGCGCGCGCTGAACCTGGGTGAGAATCACGCCGAAATGCGCCACCGCGACGATGTCGCGGTCCGGGTGCGCCGCCGCGAGCCGGTCCACCGCCGCGCCGACGCGCGCGCTCAGATCGTTCCAGCTCTCGCCGCCGGGGGGGCGGACATCGCCGGGCGTGGTCCAGAAATCGCGCGCAAGCTCCGGGGTTTCGGCGCTGATCTCGTCATGGCGGCGCAGCTCCCAGGCGCCGAAACGCATCTCGCGCAGCTCAGGGATCTGCGCCGCGAGCGTCCCGCCAAGCGCCTCGGCGGTGGCCACGCAGCGGCGCAGATCCGAGGAGACGATGACCGCCCCCGCCGGCAACCGCGCGCGCAGCCGCGATAGCGCCGCGTGATCGGACAGATCGGCCGGCACATCCGACCATCCGACGAAGCCGCGCGCATGTGTCGGCCCGTGGCGCACCCACCAGAAGCGACTCACGTCGTGGCCTCCGGCAGCCGCCCCTTGAGCATCAGCGGCAGCCCCGCCGCCATCAGCACGGCGCAGCCCGCGCCCGCGGCAAGCGCCTGGTTGAGCCGTCCCTGTTCATCGCGAAACCGCCGCGCGAGCGCGTTGTCGGGCACCACGGACAGGCCGACCTCGTTCGACACCACCACCACGGGTGCGGCACATTGTCCCAGCGCCGCGAGCAGCCGCTCCGCCTCGGCGGCGAGATCCGCCCCGGCAAGCATCCGGTTCGACAGCCAGAGCGTCGCGCAATCGAGCAGCACGGCCTCGGACGGCAGGGCCGTCGCAAGCGCCGCGACCGGGTCATGCGGCGCCTCCACCGAGCGCCAGTGCGGCCCGCGCGCCGCGAGATGCGCTGCGATGCGGGCGCGCATCTCGTCGTCACGCGCCTCGGCGGTGGCGACATAGACGGGGCGCGTCGTCGCCTCTTGCACCAGCCGCTCGGCAAAAGCCGACTTGCCCGAGCGCGCGCCCCCGAGCACCAGCGTCAGCCGCTCCAGCATCGCCATCCCTTCTTTGTTTGATCCGCCGCGGAACCGAAGGCGTATCACGCAACATAGAAGCATCAAGGGGAACGTCCCCCGTCGAAGGGAGCGATTGCGATGGCTTATGATGGAGACAGCGATCAGCGCTTCTCGCGCAACGCGATGAAGGCCGAGCTGCTCGATGCGGAAACCGAGCTGCGGCTCGCCTATGCCTGGCGCGACGAGCGCGACGAGGAGGCGCTGCACCGGCTGATCACCGCCTATATGCGGCTCGCGATTTCCATGGCGTCAAAGTTCCGCCGCTACGGCGCGCCGATGAACGACCTCATCCAGGAGGCCGGGCTCGGGCTGATGAAGGCCGCAGACAAGTTCGACCCCGATCGCGGCGTGCGTTTCTCAACCTATGCGGTGTGGTGGATCAAGGCGTCGATCCAGGATTACGTGATGCGCAACTGGTCGATGGTGCGCACCGGCTCGACCTCCAGCCAGAAATCGCTCTTTTTCAACATGCGCCGCGTTCAGGCCCAGATCGAGCGCGAGGCGATGGCGCGCGGTGAGCAGCTCGATGGCCACCAGCTGCGCGAGATGATCGCCACGGAAGTCGGCGTGTCGGTGGCCGATGTGGAGATGATGAGCGGCCGGTTGTCGGGGTCGGATTACTCGCTCAACGCGACGCAATCGGCCGACGAGGACGGGCGCGAATGGATCGACGCGCTCGAGGACAGCGGCACCCAGGCCGCCGAGATCGTCGAGCACAGCCACGACACCGATCAGCTGCGCCAATGGCTCGGCACGGCGATGGACGCGCTCAACGACCGCGAACGCTTCATCGTGACCGAGCGCAAGCTGCGCCCCGAGGGCCGCACCCTCGAAAGCCTCGGCGGCGAGCTCGGGCTGTCGAAGGAACGGGTGCGCCAGCTCGAAGCGGCGGCCTTCGGCAAGATGCGCAAGACGCTCGAGGCGCAGTCGCGCGAGGTGCATCACTTTCTCGTATGACCTGGCGCGTGCTCCCCTGCGCCGCCGCCCTGCTCGGGGCGGCGGCCGCCTCGGCCGAGGAGATCCCGGCCGAGGCGCTCACGGATCTGTCCCAGGCGGATGTGATCATCCTTGGTGAGCTGCACGACAATCCGCATCATCACGAAAATCAGGCCGTGGCGGTCGCGGCCTTTGATCCGGCGGCAATCGTGTTCGAAATGCTGACCCCCGCGCTGGCCGACGCGGTGACCCCGGAGCTGCGCGACGATCCTGCCGCACTCGCCGAGGCGCTCGAATGGGAGGCGCGTGGCTGGCCCGATTTCGAGATGTATCACCCGATCTTCACCGCCGCTCCGGACTCGGCGATCATCGGCGGCGGCCTGTCGCGCGACGTGGTGCGCGGCGCTGTGAGCGCGGGGGCCGCGGCGGTCTTCGCGCAGGAAATCGACGCGGCGATGGGGCGGCGACTCGGCCTCGAGCGGACGCTGCCCGACGACAAGCAGAGCGAACGCGAGCAATTGCAGGCGCGCGCGCATTGCGATGCGCTGCCCGAGGACATGCTTTCCGGCATGGTCGAGGCGCAGCGCCTGCGCGACGCCGCGCTTGCCATTGCTGCGATCGCGGCCGCAGAGAAGGGTCCGGTGGTGATGATCACGGGCAACGGCCATGCGCGCACCGATTGGGGCGTGCCCGCCAAGCTGGAGCGCGCGGCGCCGGAGCTTTCGGTGCTCAGCATCGGGCAGCTCGAGGCCGCGCCCGACTCGCCGCAACCCTATGATCACTGGGTCATCACCGACGCACCGGAGCGCGACGACCCCTGCGCCGCCTTCGAGTGATCACTCCGATTCGAGCTCGAGCGGCGCGGCGGGAGCCGTGAGGTCATCCGTGCCGAGCGCAGCGCGCGGCCGGGCGAGCCGGTTGCGCACCACCCAGTGCAGCCGGTGCTCGGCGCGGGTTATGGCGACATAGGCGAGCCGTTTCCACAGCGGCACCCCGGCCTCGACCCGGCCCGACCGCGCCGCGGCGAAGAGATCGGGTGCGAAAACCTGCACATCGGGCCATTGCGAGCCCTGCGCCTTGTGAATGGTGACCGCCGCGCCGTGCAGGAATGCCGCGCCCATCCGCGCCGCGGAGGGGATGAACGGCTCCTCGGCATCGGGATGCTCGATCTTGATGATCGAGGCCACCGAAAGCTGCGGCGTCTCCGCGCCGATGACATGCAGCCGCGCGAAACCCGCGCCGCGCCCCGGACCGAGATAGATCGCCTGGGTGCCCTTGATGAGCCCGCGCGCCTCGAGATCGATGCGTCGCTTGCGATGCTTGAGCGGCAGCTCCAGCCCGTCGCAGATCAGCGGCTCGCCGGGCAGGAGATCGTCCTCGGGCGCCTGATGTGCGGCGCGGAACGCCTGGATCAGGCGCATCCGCGTCGCGTTGCGCCACACCAGCACCGGCGAGCGCGCCATCAGATCCGCATCCACCCGCGGCGCGATCACGACCCGGTCATCCTGCGCGGCGGCGGCTTCGACCTGGCGCTCGAACGCCTCGAATCCGAGCTCGGGATCGCCCAGCGCATGGGCGAGATCGAGTATCGGATTGCCGCGCGCCTGGCGGTGGATGCGGCTAAGGGTGATGCGCCTGTCGGGCGTCATGGAATCGAAGACCATCGTGCCCGATTGACCCACCGGGGCGAGCTGCGCCGGATCCCCGAACAGCACGAGGGTGGGAAAGATTTCCTGAAGGTCCTCGAGCTGGCGCGCATCCAGCATCGAGGCCTCGTCCACCAGCCCGATATCGAGCGGCGACTCGCGCCGCGACCAGCCCTTGATGAAGTCCGACCCGCGCAGACCCGCCGCCGCGAGCGCGCCGGGGATCGACTTGACGGACCCGTAGAAGGCGAGCGCGCGCTCGAGCGCCGTGTCCGCCAGCCCCTCGATCGCCGGGCGCGGCCCGTTCCCGGCGAGCCATTCGGCGATCTTCTCGTATTCGGGATCGTAGACGGGGGTGTAAAGAATCCGGTGGATCGTCGTCGCCGGCACACCGCGCGCGCGCAGGACACTCGCGGCCTTGTTGGTTGGGGCCAGCACCGCGAGGGTGCGCCGGTCGCGGCGGCGACGTCCCTCGTAATCGGCCGAGACCGTCTCGACCCCGGCCTTTCCGAGCGCCTCGGTCAGCGCAGCGAGCAGCATCGTCTTGCCCGACCCCGCCTTGCCGAGGATCGCGAGAACCTGCGCTGTCCCCTCGGCGCGCGGCGTAAGCTCCGCTGCGGCGATATCGACGCCCGCACCGTCGAGAATCCCCGCGACGCGGTCGAAGGCGGCCGTCTGATCCTCTGAGAATTCGGGCATCGTCATGCCCCGACCCTAGAGCATGTTGCGCGGAAGTGGGAACCGGTTTTGCACAGGTTGCGCAGGCGCGTTCAGAAGGTTAGCGGGCAGTGCGTGCATGCGGATGACCGCGGCGCGCGGCAGCGCACCGCTGCCACGGGCCCCGGCGCCGGGGGCTCAGGCGCTCTCGAGCATCGGTGCCGTCGCATGCAGGGACCGCTCGAACCAGCCGCGCGACACCGCCCGCGTGATGGCGAGCCGGCGCAGCATGTCGTCATAGGCCGCCGGCCGCATCTCCCACAGCCCGACCGCGATGCGATCCGGCCCCGCGCCGCTCTCGCCGATCACGTCGGGCGCGATGCCATAGAGCTTGTAGATGCGCTCCATGCGCGGATCGAACACGCCGCAGAAATGCTCGACGCTGAAATTGAGCATCAGCTCCCCGGCGCCGAGCACCAGCCCGGCCGCCGCGCGCCGGTCCGCCCGCGGCGAGATGCAAAACCGCGTGCACTCCCAGATCAGCGGGCTCTCGATGCGCACGCCGCCGCACAGATGGCTGAAATGATCTTTGATCATCGTCGGCCCGGTGGTCGGCAGGAAGCGCATCGAGCCACCATGCGTGCCGTCCGGCAGCTCCCAGATCACGTAGAGCGGGTCGAGCGCATCGTAGGAGTCGCGCTCATGGCCGTGGGCATCGACCGCGACGGCCCAGCCGAGCCGGTCGGCGAACTGCGTGCCACGGTCGCGGAACATGCTGTCGGCCAGCCGCTTGTGCGCCGCGAGATCATGACCGTAGACGTAATGCAGCATGGCGGTGCCTCCTGTCCGAGCGATAGGGGAAGGCTGCGCGTTCAAGGTTAACGCCCGGTTGTGGCAGCGAACGGAAGTCCTACGCCGCGCTGCGCCCGGCCCTCAGAGCACGATCATGTCGCGGCTCAGGGCGCGGGCGACCGCATGCGTGGTGTTGAGCGCGCCGAGCTTGTGGCGCGCGGCCTCGATATAGACCCGCAGCGTGTGCTCGGAGATGCCCATCTCATGCGCGGCCTGCGCGCGGCTCAAGCCCTTGGCGATGCAGGTCATCGCGAGCTGCTCGCGCGGCGAAAGCGGGGGCGCCGGGGCGCCCTGCGCGCCGCCCTCGAATTCGAGCGCCTTCTTGTTGAACTCATGCGCCAGGATGATCAGCTCGCGCTGCGCGCGCGCGACGAAGGCGGCCCATGTGGCGTCGTCGCAGCGATCCGAGGCCGTGAAGAGGGCGAACTGCCCGCCGGGCCCGCGAATCGGCAGGGTCCAGCCCTGATTGCCGACACCGTAAGCCTGCGCCTCCTGAAAGAAGGCCTGCACACCGCGGCCTGACCAGTCGAGCTGCTTCCAGTCCACCGGGTCGAACCGTTGCAGGCAGCCATGCAGGACCGGATCGATCCGCAGATACCCCTTCTCGAGGTAGCGATCCACCCATGCCTGGCTGTAGGTGCCCGCGCCGTATTGATCCCCCGCGCTGCTCACCCAGTGGTAGACGATATGTGCGATGGCGTAATGATCGCGCAGCGTCTCGGCCGCATGTTGCAGATCGGACAGGTCTCGCGCCGCCTGAAGCTGTTCGAGAATGCCGTCGAGTTCGTCCCGCATCCGCCGCCTTCACCGCTGCGCCCACCCGTCGGACGCGATCACGCCCGCGGGCGCACACGGAACAGTTGACGAAGGTGCGTCGGTCGTCAAGCCGGCGGCCGGCGCGGCACTGCGGTCAGTTGCGGCCGTGGGGTCCGTAGCAGAAGACATCGGGACCGCGCCAGATCTCGGCGCGGCTTCGCTTGTCATCCGTGGACACGGCCGCGGGATCCTGCCCCGGTGCGCGCCGTGCGCCACCGCGAAGCTCCTGTTCGGGGATTTCCGCGGCGGCCGTGAGCCGCGCATCCTCGAGCTGCGCGGCCAGCGCGTCGAAACCGTGATGTTCGGCGAAGGCCTTCAGGTCCTCCAGAACCTCGAATACCCAGGCATGCTGCATCTCGACCCCCTCGATGTCACCGCGTCGCAAGAGGGCAGGATATCGCGGCGCATCCGGCGGGGACATTCGCCGATCCTGCCCCCCCATAAATGGCGAGGCAGGCCGTCAGTTCGACTCGGAGCCGGGAAAGCGCAGCACGTCCGGTTGCGTGACCTCGCCACGCTCGGGGTCGTCCTTGCGGGCGATCTCGGATCGCGCTGTCTCGAGGGTTCGATCGAGATCGGCGGCGAGGCTGTCGAGCCCGTTCTGCTGCGAAAAGCTGCGCAGATCACTCAGAACCTCGATGATCCATTCGTTCGACATCGGCGCCTCGCAGTCGGTGGCCGGATCACCCTAACGCGCAAATCGCGAACGGGAAGTTACCGCCCCCACGGCGATTCGCGGGCGGCGGGAAACCGCCGCCCGGCTCAACCCGCCTGCGCCACCTCGAGCGTGTCCTCGAACGTGCGCAGCCCCGCGCGCGGCGCCTGCACGAGCACGGCCATGTTGCCCGGCTTGTGCTCGTTGCGGCGCATCTTCATGTGCGCGGCCGGAATGTCCTCCCACGGAAAGACCTCGGACATGCACGGATCAAGGCGGCGTTCGATCATCAGCTTGTTGGCGGCGGCGGCCTGCTTGAGATTGGCGAAATGGCTGCCCTGGATGCGCTTCTGGTGCATCCAGACATAGCGTGCATCCATCGTCAGATTGTAGCCGGAGGTGCCTGCGCAGATCACGACCATTCCGCCGCGCTTGACCACGAAGGTCGAGACCGGGAAGGTCGCCTCGCCCGGATGCTCGAACACCATGTCGACATTGTTGCCCTTGCCCGTGGTCTCCCAGATCGCCTTGCCGAAGCGGCGCACCTCGTTGAACCATTCCTTGTATTCGGGCGTGTTCACCGTGGGCAGTTGCCCCCAGCAGGAAAAATCCTTGCGGTTGATCACGCCCTTGGCGCCCATCGACATCACGAAGTCGCGCTTGTCTTCCTCGGAGATCACCCCGATGGCGTTGGCGCCGGCGGTGTTGATGAGCTGGATCGCGTAGGAGCCGAGCCCGCCCGACGCGCCCCACACGAGCACGTTGTCGCCCGGCTTGAGAACATGCGGGCGGTGCCCGAAAAGCATCCGGTAGGCGGTGGCGAGCGTCAGCGTGTAACACGCGCTCTCTTCCCAGGTCAGGTGCCTGGGGCGCGGCATGAGCTGCTGCGACTGCACGCGGGTGAACTGCGCGAAGGAGCCGTCGGGCGTCTCGTAGCCCCAGATGCGCTGCGTGGGCGAGAACATCGGATCGCCGCCGTTGCACTCCTCGTCGTCGCCGTCATCCTGGTTGCAGTGGACCACGACCTCGTCGCCGACCTTCCAGCGCTTGACCTTGTCGCCCACCGCCCAGACGATCCCGGAGGCGTCGGAGCCGGCGATGTGATACTCGGCCTTGTGCCCGTCAAAGGGGCTGATCGGCTGGCCGAGCGCCGCCCAGACGCCATTATAGTTGACCCCGGCGGCCATCACGAGCACGAGCACCTCGTTGCTGTCGATCGCGGGCGTCTCGACGACCTCGTGCTGCATCGCGGAATCAGGCTCGCCGTGGCGCTCGCGGCGGATCGCCCAGGCATGCATCTGTGCCGGCACATGCCCCAGGGGCGGCATCTCGCCGAGCTCGTAGAGATCCTTTTGCGGCGCATCATAGGCCGCGATATCGGGGTGCGTGTCGAGGGCCATTGCTGCCTCCTTGTCGCCGTTTCGCCGCAACGCAGAATCGCGTCATCCGGCCGACTTAGAATCTGCCGCGCAACATTGCAATGACTGCGCGCCGTTTCTTGGTAACTTTATGTCTCGCGCAGTGCCGCAGCATCATCCCGGATCAGCGGCGCGACCGCGTCTTCGGCGATCAGATGGCTGATCGAATTGGCATAAAAGGCGATCACGTCCGCATGTTCGGCGATGACGCGCACCGCGCCGTCCTCCTCGGCGATCACGCGCCGGATCGCCAGCGCCTCGAGCCCGGCCTCGACCGCGCGGCCCGTTGCCCCGTCGGGCAGATGCACATGGCTGCCCTGCGCGGCAAAATGCGCCACCAGCGCCTCGGCGCGCGCCTGCAGATCGGCGCGCCCGATCCGCCCACCCGCCTCCTGCAGCACCGCCGCCACCAGCGGCAGCGGCAGCACCGGAACCGCGTCGCGCACCCGCGCCATCAGCCGCTCGGCGAGGCGCTCGGCGCTCATATCCGGTTCGCCGCGCAGCGTCGCCTCGAGCGAGACCGGCGCGCCGAAGCTCACCGCGGCGTAGCCGAAACGCCGGAACCGTCGCGTCATGCGCTGCCACAGATGCTTGCCCACATAGGCGAACGCGTCGCGCATGCGCACCGGAAAGCGCCGCGCCCCCGACCGCGCCGCCCCGATCAGCAGCCGGTCCTCGAGCACCCGGTCGTAATTGAGTGCTACGGGGATGAACACGACATCGCGCCCGTCATCGGGATCGAAACCGCCGATGATGTATTGCAGCAGCCCGCGCCGCGGCCGCCCCACCCGGCCGTCGAGGCTCAGCCCGCCCTCGGGGAAGATCGCCTGCGTGACGCCTTCATGCACCGCCATCTGCACGTAGCGTTCGAGCACCCGCCGGTAGAGCGGGTTGGAATAGCGCCGCCGGATGAAATAGGCGCCCATCGCGCGGATCAGGCTCTGCAGCGGCCATACCCGCGCCCATTCGCCCACCGCGTAGGACAGCGCCGAACGCTCCGCCGCGAGCCAGGTCACCAGCACGTAATCCATGTTGGAGCGGTGATTCATCACGAACACCACCGCCGCCTTGCGGTCGATGGTGCGGATCGCGGCCTCGTCATACTGGCCCAGCCGCACATGGTAGAGTGATCGGCTCAGCCAGCGCGCGACGCGAATGGCAAAGCCGAAATAGGTCGCCGCCGAGAAGCCGGGCACGATCTCGCGGGCATAGGCGCGCGCCTGCTGGAAGGCGACGCTTTCGGGCACGCCCTCCTCGTGCGCATAGGCGACGACCGCCTCCATGACCTTGGGATCATAGATCAGCCGCACGATCATGTCCTGTCGGCGCATCAGCTTAAAGGGCTGGATCGGGCGCTCCAGCCGCTTGTTGAGCTCGGCCACGGCGCGCTCCATGCGCCGGCGGAAGAACCAGCGCACCGAGGGCACCAGCACCCGGTCGAGCGCCGCGATCGCCGCGAACGCCAGCACCAGAAGGAGCACCCAGTACGGGATATCGACCGTCGCCGTCATCGGCGCAACCTTGCAGGAAAGCCGGGGGTGGTAAAGCCACCTCGGCACCGCGATTCGCCGTGGCGCGCGGGGGCCGTGCGCGCTATGGCGACGGCAAAAGGAGCCATGCATGGATGACCGCCTGATCGTCGCCCTCGACGTCCCCGACGCCGCCACCGGCCTCGCCCTCGCCGAGCGTTTCGGCGATGCGGTGTCGTTCTACAAGATCGGGCTGGGGATGCTCACCACGGGCGGACTCGCGCTCGCGCGCGAGCTCAAGGATGCGCGCGGCAAGCGCGTCTTTCTCGATCTCAAGTTGTTCGACATCCCCGCCACGATCGAGGCCGCGACGCGGGGCCTCGCCGCGTTCGAGCTCGATTTCCTGACCGTGCACGGCGACCCGCATGTCGTGCGCGCCGCGCGCAGGGGCGTGGCGGGCGCCCCCACGCGCATCCTCGCCGTGACGGTGCTGACCTCGCTCGATCGTGCCGATCTCGACGCTGCGCTGATCCGCGCGGGTTCCATGGAGGAGATCGTGCTCGAACGCGCGCGCCGCGCTCTCGATGCCGGCGCCGACGGGCTCATCGCCTCGCCGCACGAGGCCGCGGCGCTGCGCGCGCTGCCCGATGCGGACGGCCGCCTGATCGTCACGCCGGGCGTGCGCCCCGAGGGCGCCGAGGCGGGCGACCAGAAGCGCATCGCCACCCCTGCCGCCGCCCTGCGCGCGGGCGCCGATCACATCGTGGTGGGCCGCCCCGTCACCCGCGCCGCCGATCCCGCCGCCGCCGCACGCGCCATCATCGCGCAGATGCCCTGACGCTGCCGTCATGCTAGGATGCGGCCGATGTCCGCCCTGTGCCGCGACTGCCTGACCGAGACCGACGCCGCGCGGCGCTGCCCCGCCTGCGGCTGCCCGCGCCTGCTTGCGCATCCCGAGCTCGACCGCCTTGCCATTGCGCATGTCGATTGCGACGCCTTCTATGCGTCGGTGGAAAAGCGCGACGACCCGGCGCTGCGCGACAAGCCCGTGATCGTGGGCGGCGGGCGGCGCGGCGTGGTGTCGGCGGCGTGCTACATCGCGCGCATCCACGGCGTGCGCTCGGCGATGCCGATGTTCCAGGCGCTGCGCCTGTGCCCCGAGGCCGTCGTGGTGCGCCCGCGCGGCGCCGCCTATGCCGAGACCTCGCGCGCGATCAAGGCAATGATGCTGGAGCTCACCCCCGCGGTCGAGCCGCTCTCGCTGGATGAGGCGTTTCTCGATCTGTCGGGCACCGGAAGGTTGCACGGCGCGGCGCCGGCATATCTGCTCGCGCGGCTTGCGCGCCGGATCGAGGCGGAGCTCGGCGTGACGGCCTCGGTGGGGCTGTCGCACAACAAGTTCCTCGCCAAGCTCGCCTCCGACATGGACAAGCCGCGCGGTTTCGCGGTGATCGGGCACGGCGATGCGGCCGATGTGCTGCGCGGCAAGCCGGTGGGGCTGATCCCGGGCATCGGGGCGGCGGGACGCGCCGCGCTCGACGCGGCGGGGGTGCGCAGCATCGACGACCTGCTGCGCTGGGACCGGCGCGACCTTGCGGCGCGCTTCGGCAGCACCGGTGAGCGGCTCTACCGGCTCGCGCGCGGCGAGGATCGCCGCCGCGTCAGCCCCGACGCCGCCGTCAAGTCGATCTCCAACGAAACCACCTTCGCCGAGGACATCGTTGATGCGGAAATCCTCGACGGCCATGTCTGGCGCCTCGCCGAGAAAGTCAGCGACCGCGCCAAGGCGAAGGGCCGCGCCGGGCGCGTCGTCACCCTCAAGCTCAAGCGCGCCGATCACCGGCTGCTCACCCGGCGCAGCAGCCTGCGCGAACCCTCGCGCCTCGCGGAGCGGATCTACGGCGCAGCGCGCGCGCTGTTGAGCGAGGCGCGCGGCGTCGGACCGCTGCGGCTGATCGGGGTCGGGCTGAGCGATCTCTCGCCCGCCGAGATGGCGGATCGCACCGGCGACCTGCTCGACCCGCAGGCCACGCGCCGGGCCCGCGCCGAAACCGCGCGCGACGCGATTCGGAAGCGATTCGGCCGGGATGCGATCATAAAGGGGCGCGCGCTGCGCTGATCACTCCGCCGCCAGCGGCGCGGCGCGGCCGAGTGCGACGAGATCGCCCATGACCCCCTCGATCACGGCGCGGAAAGCGTCGAAGCCGCTGCCGCGGGCGATGCGCCGTTCATCCATGTAGAGCGCGCGGTCGATCTCGACCTGGATGACGTGGCAGCCCTGTGCGGGGCGGCCGTACTGGTGCGCGACGAAGGCCCCCGCGAAGGGCGTGTTGCGCGCCACGCGCAGCCCGGCCGCGGAGAAGGCCGCCTCGACCCGCTCGGTGATCGCGCCGCCCGCAGAGGCCCCGAAACGGTCGCCGAGAACGACCTCCGGGCAGGGCCGCCCGGGCGCGGCATAGCCCGCGATCGCCTCATGCGGCATCGAGTGGCAATCGATCAGCACCGCCTCGCCGAACATCGCGCGCGTCTCGTCGATGAGCGCACGCAGCGCCGCGTGATAGGGCCGCCAGACCATCGACAGCCGGTCCTCCGCCTCGTCGCGCGACAGCCGCCCGGCATAGATCGCTCGCCCGCCCGCGACGACGCGCGGGATCACGCCCAGCCCCGAGGTGATGCGCGGATTCGGCGCCGCGCGGCGCAACGACCGGATCAGCGCAGGATCGAGCTCGTCGCAATCGCGATTCAGATCTACATAGGCGCGCGGATACCGCGCCGCGAGCAGCGCCGCGCCATGCGCTGGCGCCGAGGCGAAGAGCTCGTCGACGAAGGCATCCTCCGACGAGCGCAGCGCCCGCGTATCGAGCACGCTGCGCGCCACGAAACTGTCGGGATAATCGCGCCCGCTATGCGGCGATGCGAACAGCACGCTGGTGCTGCGCTGCGCGGGGAGAAACAGGCGGTAGGGCTCGTGGGACATGCGCACTCCTGTGATGACAGGTATAGCGCGGTTTCGCGCAGCACCAAAAGCCCTTGAACCGCCGCAGGGTTCCATTTATACGCTGCGCGTCCGGCATGGCCGCGACCGTGCTGCGGCCCATGTGCCGGAAAACGGGGCCGACGGGCATATCACGGGCGCGTAGCTCAGCGGTAGAGCACTACGTTGACATCGTAGGGGTCACTGGTTCGAACCCAGTCGCGCCCACCATGGCCCGCAAGGGCCGCATCGATGCCCCCGCCGGGGGCACAGTTTTTCAAGGCGCATGCGCGCCGCGATCAGGAGAGAGCCGATGAAGGTGAGAAAATCGCTCCGCTCGCTCAAGCAGCGCCATCGCGATTGCCGCGTCGTGCGCCGCAAGGGCCGCGTTTATGTGATCAACAAGACGCAGGGACGGTTCAAGGCCCGCCAGGGCTGAGAGCATCCAGCGGTGGCGACGGGCCGGTGGGCGCTGCCCCCGGCCCGTTTGCATTTGCAGGTCGCGACGCGCCGCTCAGAGGAAATCCTCTTCGACGTCGCTCACCGAGATCCCCATCTGCTCGAGCCCGTATTCGAGATTCTCGGCCAGGTGCGGCATGCCCATGAGATACTCCGAGGTCGGGGTGCTCGCCTCCTCCATCGCCGTGGCGACGGCCTCCTCGAAATCCTCGGCGTCGAAGGCCTCGCGCCCGACCCAAGCCAGCGCCACGAGATTGGCCTTCTCATCGACATTCAAACCCTCGATGAACGCGGCAAGCGCGTCATCGGCAGGCGGCCCCTCACGCGCCTGATAGATCACATGCACGACCTTCCGCGGGCTGATTTCCAGCATGATTCCTCCGCCCGTTGGCGCTCAAGTGTCGCGCGCGGACACTCCGCGCGCAAGACTTTCACGCTCCGGCCGCGCATCAGCCGCGCGCGAAGAGCCGGAAATAGAGGCCGTCGGGCAGGAACTGGCCGAGCCGAAAGAGCCACGCGAAGGGTGCGGGGAAACTGCGCTTGAAGCCGCCCGACGCCATCTGCTCGAAGATCGCGCGCGCGGCGTCCTCGGGCTCCATCAGCATCGGCATCGTGAAATCGTTCTTGTCGGTCAGCCGGGTGCGAACGAAGCCCGGATTGGCCACCTGCACCTCCACGCCCGTGTCGCGCAGATCTGCATGCATCGATTCGGCGAGATGCAGCACCGCCGCCTTGGAGGAGCCGTATCCGATCGAGCCGGGCAGCCCCCGATAGGCTGACAGGCTGCCCACCAGCATCACATGCCCGCTTCCCTGCGCAACCATACCGGGGATCACGGCCCCCATCACCCGCGCCGCGCCGGTGAAGTTGACGTCGCACATCGTCTCGACCTGCTCGGGGTTCCAGTCCTGCGCGCGCTGCGGCCAGTAGGCGCCTGCGCAATAGATCACGCCGTCGATCCGCCCGGCCGCGGCCGCGGCGTCGCGAACGGAGGCGGCGTCGCGGACATCGGCCGTCACCACCTGCGCGCGGCCCGGCAGCTCGGCGGCCAGCGCGTGCAGCCGATCGGCGGTGCGGGCCGTGATCACGAGCTCGGCCCCGACGCGGCTGAACTGACGCGCGAGCGCCGCGCCCAGCCCTTCGCTCGCCCCGACGATCCAGTAGCGCTTGCCGGTGAAATCCCTCATTGAGTCGTCTTCCTCATCGTCGCCACAAGTTCGGCGACCTTTATCCCGAATTTGCGGAACTGACTACGATTGATGATCCGCCCGTCGGCAACCAGATACATCCAGTCGGTCGTATCGAGCACATGCCCGCCCGCGCTCGCCGGCAGGCGGATCCGGTAGCGAAGGCTCACCGTGCTGCCGGCCTGCGCGCCCTCGCCCTCGCCCTCGATATCCTCGGCCTCGGCGCGGATGCGGCCGCCCTCGCCGAGGGTGAGCGTCCAGGCACGCTCCTGCGTCGCGCCGCTGTCATAGTGAAACCGCTCCGTCAGGGTGCCGGTCGCGCCGTCCCAGCTGCCATGCATCTCGGCGGTAAAGCGCGACACGACGCGCCCGAGCGGGCCATAGATCACCCCCTCGCAGGCGATCGGCCCGTTGAACACCTCGCGGATATCGAAGCGCGGCTCGGTGTCGGAGTAGTGCTCGGGCTTCTGGCCGCGAAAGTCGAAATAGCGGCTGCGCAGCCAGACGAGCGCGATGAGCGCCCCGGCACCGAGAAGAAGCGCAAGCAGTGTCGGCATGGGTCAGGCCTCATCCAGAGGGGTAAAGTACAAGAGCGCGATCGCCACCAGCTTGAGCAGGCAGGGCAGCGCCGCGTAGAGCAGCGACAGCGTCATCAGCGCATGGTCGGGGTTGTCGGCGCCGGCGGAGAACCCCGACGCCTGCAGCAGCGGCAGCACCGCGACCGCGGCGACCGCGAGGGTGAACTTGGTCACGAAGCTCCACAGCCCGAACCCCGCGCCGCCCTCCGGGGCTATATCGGCCATGCGCCGCGCGAACAGCGCCGACAGCAGCGTCAGATCCGCCCCCGTCGCCGCCCCCGAGGCCACGCAGATCACCGCGAAGGCCGCGATATCGCCCGCGCCGAGAAACGCCGCGAAGCCGAACGAGACCACCGCGAGCACCATCCCCGCGAGCAGCACCCGCCGCGCGCCGAAGCGCCGCGCCAGCCGCGCCCAGCCCGGCGCCGAGACCGCCGCCGACAGGAAGAACAGGATCAGAAGCGGCCCCTCCCAGCCCGGCGCGGCAAGCCGGCTTTCGACGAAAAACAGAAACAGCGTCGAGGTCACCGCGACCGGCGTGGCGTTCACCAGCGCGATCAGGAGCAACCGCCGCGCGGTCGCATCGCCGAGCACCGCGCGAAACGCCGCCCCCGGCGCGGCCACGGGCACCGCCGCCCACTCCCCCTGCATCGCCCAGACCGCCGCCGCGACCAGCCCCGCGAACAGCAGTGCGAAGGCCGCAAAGGGCGCGTCCGTCAGCCCGGCGAGCGCCGCGGGTGCCGCCGCGGCAAGACACACCCCGATGAGCGATCCGGTTTCGCGCCAGGCCGCGATGCGGACATGTCCGCCCTCGCCGAGCGCCTCGGCCTTCTGCACGCCCTGCGCGTAGAAGGTGATGCTCAGGAAGCTGAAGGCGCTGAACAGGAAGGTCAGGGTGAGCGCGAACCACGCCACCGGCGCAATCGGCGGCGTCACGGCGAAAAGCCCCAGCATCGCCAGCGCCATCACCCCCGCCGCGAGCGCGACCGCCATCCGCCGCGCCGTGCCCGTCGCGCCCGCAAGCCAGCCCAGCACAGGGTCCTGCACGAAATCCACCAGCCGCAGCACGAACAGCACCGAGCCGAGCAGCCCGAGCCCGACATCGAAGTTATCGACATAGAATTTCGGCGCGTGGATATAGATCGGCAGCCCCGCCATCGCGAGCACCGCCCCGAAAAGCGCATAGCCCGGAAGGCGCCGCGCAGGCGCGGCCGCCAGCGCAGCGGTCGTCATCGGCTCACCTCGTCGGCGGGCGGTTTCGGGCGGCGCATGAAGCGCGCGCTCTTGGCCCAGAGCCGCAGCGCCTGCCAGTGAATGAGCCCGAGCACCCGGCGCGACCCGAAAGGCCGGCGCAGGAGCGCGCCGAGGATCGCGCGATCCGTGAGCGGCGCGCGCGTCCCGCTCAGCGTGGCGACGACGCCGCCTTCGCCGTGGCGATAGTCGATCACGATGTCGAGCCGCTCGGGCCGGATGTCGAAGCGGAAGCGATAGCCGCCTTCGACGGGCTGAAACGGCGACACATGCATGAGCTTGCGCGCCGCGAGCCACGCATCCGGCCCGATCGCCGCCAGATCGTCGTGATGGCACAGATAGGAATGCCGGTCGCCATAGGTGTTCGTCACCTCCGCCACGACCACGCGCAGCACCCCGCCCGCGTCATGGCACAGCCAGAAACTCACCGGGTTGAACACATGCCCGAGCACGCGCGGCTGCGCCACGAGCAGAACCTGCCCGTCCACCGCGCCGAGCCCCTGCGCCGCCAGCACCGCGCGCAGCCACGCCGCGCCGCGCCCCGCGCCGGGCGCCCCGCCGTGATCGCTGTCGTGCAGCGCGGTGACATTGGCGCGGTTGCGCGCGAACAGCCGCGGCCCCGCCGCTCCGGCCTCCGGGTCGACCACGATGTAATCGACGCCGTAGCTGAACCGGTTGTCCACCGCGCCACGGCGGCCATGGAAGGTGCGCCCGCGGATATGTTCGGGACGATGCGTCACGCCGCGACCATTTCGCGACGCGCCGCGCGCCGCTCGTTAACCTCGACCGCGCTCGCGAAACCGTCCTCGTGAAACCCGTCGCGCATCCAGGCGCCGCAGAACCAGGTGCTGTTGGTGCCATTGCCGGCACGGATGGCTTCCTGCGCGCGCAGCGCGGCCAGATCATAGACCGGATGGCGGAAGGTCGTCACGTCGTGGATGTGCTCCTCGCGGATGCGGTCGGTGCTGTTGAGGCTGACGAAGAGCGGATCGTCCTCGGGAATCGGCTGCAGCGAATTCATCCAGTAGGTCAGCCCGATCCCCGCACCGGCCCCGGCGGTGTCCTCGGTATAGACCCAGCTCGACCAGACCTTGCGCCGGCGCGGCATCAGCATCGGATCGCAGTGCAGCACGGCCTCGTTCGGCTGATATCGCACCGCGCCGAGAGCCGCGCGCTCGCGCGGGGACGCGTCGGCGAGCATGGCCAGCGTATCGTCCGAATGCGTGGCGAAGATCACCTCGTCGAAGCCTTCCCAGTCGCCGCCCGTCGGGCGCAGCCAGACCCCGTCCGGCCCGCGCCGCACCGCCGCGATCGGCGCGGCCATGCGGATCTCGACATCCTGCGCGCGCAGCCGCGCCTCCAGCCGGCGCACATACTCCACCGAACCGCCGTGCACCGTATACCACTGGTGCTGGCCGGAAAGCTGCATCAGCGCGTGGTTCTGGAAGAACCGCACCATGGCATGGGCGGGAAAATCGAGCACACGCATGTTCGGCGTCGACCAGATCGCGCCCGAGAAGGGCAGCAGATACCGATCGCGAAACCACGGCCCCGTGCCCAGCCGCTCGAGCAGCCCTCCGATCGTGATGCCGTCTTCGACATGATCCGCGGCGCGCGCATTGAACCGAAGGATGTCGCGCAGCATCCGCAGGAAACGCGGATCGGCGGCATTGCGCCGCTGCGCGAACAGCGCGTCGAGGCCGTGCAGCGCATATTCGAACCGCCCCCCCGCGATCGAGGCGCCAAAGCTCATCGTGCTCGGCGCGACCGGCACGCCGAGATCGTCGAAGAGCGCGCTCAAATGCGGATAATTGACCCGGTTGAACACGATGAACCCTGTATCGACCGGCTGATCGCCGCGCTTGCCCGCGATCACCGTGCGCGAATGCCCGCCAAGCCGCGGCGCCGCCTCGAAGAGCGTGACCCTGTCGGTCCCGGCGCTCAGATGCGCGGCCGCGAGGCCGGAAATGCCCGCACCAATGATGGCCACGCGGCGCGGCGCGGCGAAGCGGGTTTCGAATGGCATGTGGAGCGTCCCTCGTTTCTCGGATGTCTCAAACGGATACGACACGCGCGCGTCACCGGATCAACGCAAAAATCGTCGCAGCGGGTGATCCGCCCGGGCGGGTGGCGCGTAACTCTTGCAATGTTGAACGCGACAGAACACCTGGCCCCCCGCGGCGCACTCGACGCCCTGCCTCGATATGGTATGGCTGATGGTGCAGTTGCGGTGTGGCAGGACAGGCACGCGATGACGACACAGACGGAGCGGGCCGAGGGCGAATGGGTCGGTCACATGCGACGCATCCGCGACGATGCGGACACGGCGGCGTTCGCGGAACTCTTCGGCCACTTCGCCCCGCGGATCAAGGGGTTCCTGATGCGTGCAGGCGCCGACGAGACACTGGCGGAGGAGTGCGCCCAGGAGGTCATGGCGACGCTGTGGCACAAATCGGCGCTGTTCGATCCAACGCGCGCGAGCGTCGCGACATGGGTGTTCACCATCGCGCGCAATCGCCGCATCGACGCGCTGCGCCGCCAGCGCCGCCCCGAACCCGAGGATCTGCCCTGGGGTCCCGAGCCCGAACCGGACCAGGAAGCCGTGATCCTGATGCAACAGGAGACCGAAGTTCTCGCCCGCGCACTCGCGCAACTGCCACAAAAACAGCGACATCTGATCGAGCGCGCCTATTTCGGGGACCTGACACACAGCGAGATCGCGGCGGAGACGGGATTGCCGCTGGGAACGATCAAGTCCCGGATAAGACTGGCGCTCGAGCGCCTGCGCCATGAAATGTCGAGAGGTGAACAATGACGATCCGCCATCACCTGAGTGATGATGTCCTGATGGCCTACTCGGCCGGAGACCTGCCGGAGGCCTTCAGCCTCGTCGTCGCGACGCATGTCTCGATGTGCGACGAGTGCCGGGCGCGGATGGAAAGCTTCGATGCCGTCGGGGGCGCAGTGCTCGCGCAGGGCGACACGGCCGCCATCGGCGCCGACAGCCTCGCCGCGACGATGGCGCTCATCAAGTCCGGGCCCCCGCAGGACAAGGCGCCGGCGCGCCGGTCGGGGATCTTTCCCGCCCCGCTCGCCGACTACGCCGGCGATGGCCCGGGCGCCGTCAAGTGGCGCCGGGTCGGCGGCGGTGTGCGCCAGGCGATCCTGCCCACCGATTCGGGCGCGAGCGCGCGGCTCCTGCATATCCCGGCCGGCGCCGCCGTTCCCGACCACGGCCATCACGGGCTCGAGATGACGCTCGTGCTTCAGGGCGCGTTTCGCGACGAGACGGCGCGCTTCGGCCGCGGCGATGTGGAGATCGCGACCGAAGCCGACGAGCACACCCCGGTGGCGGAGCTTGGCGAGGACTGTATCTGCCTCGCCGCGACTGACGCGCCGCTGCGCTTCACCGCGCTCCTGCCGCGCCTCGCGCAGCCCTTCTTCCGCATCTAGGCGCGTCGCGTCCATCCGACGCCCTCGAACCATCGGGCGTCGCATGCGCAAAGAGCGCAAAACCGGTGCCCGCACTTGCTCTAGCGGCGCGCGAAGAGCTTTTCGATATCGGCGAGGCTGAGCGTGACATGGGTGGGCCGCCCATGGTTGCACTGGCCCGAATTGGGGGTGCGCTCCATCTCGCGCAGCAGCGCATTCATCTCCTCGCCCTGCAGCCGCCGTCCCGACCGCACCGAGCCGTGGCACGCCATCTTCGAGAGCACCGCGCGCAGCCGGTCCTCGACAAGGGCGCTTTCGCCCGTCTCGGCGAGCTCATCGGCCACATCGCGCAACAGCGCCGCCGCATCGACCGGGCCGAGCGCGGCCGGGGTCTCGCGCACCGCAACCGCGCCGGGGCCGAAAGGCTCCACCACGAGGCCGAGCCGTGTCAGCGTCTTTGCATGCTCCAGGAGCCGCGCCGTCTCGCCCGGCTCGAACTCGACGATCTCGGGGATCAGCAGCCCCTGCCGCGCCACCCCCTGCGCCGCCATCTGCGCCTTGAGCCGCTCATAGACGAGCCGCTCATGCGCGGCGTGCTGATCGACGATCACCATGCCCTCGGCGGTCTGCGTGATGATGTAGTTGCCATGGATCTGCGCGCGCGCCGCGCCGAGGGGATGATCCTGCGCGTCCTCGCGCCCCTGCGGCGCCGGCTCGATCCGAGCACCCGGTGCTTCGGCAAAGCCGGCCGGCGCCTGCGCGGCGTTGCCGGCCCGTATCGCCTGCGGCGCGGGGCGCATCGGATTGCTTCGCAACGGCGCGCGCGGCGCCCCGTCCGGGCGCATCGCCTCGAGCGCCGCGCCGCCGACCGTGCTCGCCGTGCGATGCCCCGCCTCGGCGAGCGCGTGCCGCAGCCCCGCCACCACGAGTCCCCGCGTCACCGCGGGCTCGCGAAAACGCAGCTCGGTCTTGGCCGGGTGGACATTTACATCGACACGCTGCGGATCGCACGCGATGAACAGCGCGGCGACCGGGTGCCTGTCGCGCGCCATCACATCCGTATAGGCCGCGCGCAGCGCCCCGATGAGCATCCGGTCGCGCACCGGCCGGCCATTGACGAAAAAATGCTGCGCCACCGCCGAGCCGCGCGAGAAGGTCGGCAACCCGGCACGCCCGCTCAGCCGCAACCCCTCGCGCTCGGCGTCGATCGCGAGGGCGTTGTCGATGAAATCGCGCCCCAGAACCCGCCCGAGGCGCGCGCGCTGCGCCGCGCCGGCGTCGCCGGTCTCGGGCTCGGCGCGAAACACGAGCCGCCCCGACCCTTCGCTCACGTCGCGCAGCACAAAGCCGACACGCGGCTCGGCCATCGCCAGCCGGCGCACGACATCGGCGATCGCCTGGGTTTCGGCCCGGTCGCTGCGCAGGAACTTGAGCCGCGCCGGGGTCGCGTGAAACAGATCGCGCAATTCGACCACGGTGCCGCGGTCAAGCGCGGCGGGCCGCACCGTGCCCACGCGCCCGTCCTCGACCGCGAGGCTGGCCGCCGCCGTGCCCTCGGCGCGCGAGGTGATCGTCAGCCGCCCCGCCGCGCCCAGCGAGGCGAGCGCCTCGCCGCGAAAGCCGAAGCTGTGGATCGCCAACAGGTCGGAGCCGTCGATCTTCGAGGTCGCGTGCCGCGCCACCGCCAGAGGCAGCGCATCCGCCGCGATTCCGCAGCCATCGTCCCGCACCCGGATCAGCGTCTTGCCCGCCCCGGCATATTCGATCGAGATCCGCCCCGCCCCGGCATCGAGCGCGTTCTCGACAAGCTCCTTGACCGCGGCCGCCGGGCGCTCGACGACCTCGCCGGCGGCGATGCGGTTGATCGCCGCCGTGTCGAGCCGGCGGATAACCGGCGGGGAGGGGCTTATATTGAGGTCGGGCGCGCTCATGCTACAATCAGTAGCATGAGCGCGCCCTGCCTGCCAAGCGGCGGATGCCGGATCAGTCCGCGGCGCCGAGATCTTCGGTCGGCTGCCCGGCCACCACGAAGAACAGCCCGTCTGGGTCGAGGATCCGCTCGGCCATCGCGCGCGCATCCTCGGGCGTGACGCCGGACACCAGCTCATTGCGCTCGGCGATGTAATCGGCGTCGAGGCCCTGCATCTGGAAATCGGCGAGGATGCGCGCGATGGCGGCGTTGCCGTCGAATTGCAACGGGAACGACCCTGTCAGATAGGTGATGATGGCGTCGAGCTCGTCATCGGTCGGACCTTCGGCGGCCATCTTCTCCCATTCCTCGCGCACCAGCGCAATCACCTGCTCGACATTGGCAGGATCCGTCGACAGCGAGCCCATCATCAGCGCGCCGTGGCGCATCGGCTGCAGCCGCGAATGCACGCCGTAGGTCAGCCCGCGCTCCTCGCGCAGCTCGGTCATGAGCCGGGTGCCGAAGCGCCCGCCGCCGAGGATCTGGTTCATCACGAAGGCGGTGATGAAATCGTCGTCGTCGCGCGCAATCCCCGAATGTCCGAAGACGATCGAGGCCTGCGGCCCGTCGAACTCCACGACCTCGACGCCGCCCTCGAGCGCAATCTCCGCGGCGCCGGGATCCTCGGCGCCCGTCTGCGGCAGATCGGCGAGCAGCGTGTCGATCACCGCGCCGAGCGTCTCGGCGTCGATGTCACCGGCCGCGCCGACATGCACGCGGTCGCGGCCGAAGGCGCGGCCATGGGCCTCGAGCAGATCATCGCGGTCGAGCGCCGCGACACTGTCCTCGGTGCCCTTGCCGGAGCGGCCGTAGGGATGATCGCCGAATGCCGCCTCGTAGAATGCACGCCCGGCGAGCTCGTCGGGGTCGCGCAGGTCGGAGCGGATGCTCGAGATCACCTGCCCGCGCGCGCGCTCGATGGCGTCCTCGTCGAAGCGCGGCTCGGTGAGGGCGGTGCGCAGAAGCTCCACGGACTCGTCGCGGTTCTCGGTCAGGAACCTGGCCGAGACCGAGACCTCGTCGCGCGACGCGCCAACGCTCAGGCGCATGCCGAGATCCTCGCGCGCGGTGGCGAATTCCTGCGCATCCATGTCGCCCGCGCCCTGATCCATGAGCTGCGCCATCAGGTTGATCGCGCCCTGCGTCTCGTCTGCGTCGAGCGTCGTGCCGCCCTCGAAGCGCAGCTCGATCGCGGTGAAGGGCAGCGAACCCTCCTCGACAAGCCAGGCCGGCGTGCCCTCGGGCGAGGTAAGCTCCTCGAGCGGCACCTCGGCGCGCAGCGGAAGCGCGAACAGGCAGGCGGCGGCGAAAGCGGGGGCGAGCAGGCGCATCGGGGTCCTCCTAGTGGACATCGTCATGATCGGCCGCATCCTCCGTGCCGTAATCGACCTGGTCGGCCGCGTCGGGGCGGTCTTCCTCGGCATCCATGAGCCAGCCGGTAACGTGATGGCGGGCGAAGAGATCGCGCGCCGCGGCCATCACGTCGTCTTCGGTGACATCCTGAAGCGCGGCGGGCCAGTCGCGCACATCCGACACGCCGAGCCCGACGCTGAGCCCGACGCCGTATTGCCGCGCGCGGTTCTGGGCGCTGTCCATCCCGTAGATCTCGTCGGCGCGCAGCCGCGTCTTGATGCGCTCGAGCTGCGCGGCATCGACCCCGTCCTCGAGAAACTCGTTGACCACGCGCTCCATCTCGGACTCGGCCTCGTCGAGCTCGACACCGTCGGCGGGGACGACGACGAGCCCGAACGTGCCGTCATCGACATTGGTCGCGCGGTAGAAGGCGGCGGTCTGCAGCGCGAGACGCTCGTCGAACTGCAGCGCGCGGCCGAGCACGGAGGTCTCCGGGCTGCCGCCCAGCAGCTCGGCGAGCACCTGCAGCGCCGCGGCCTCGCCCTGATCGCCCGCCCGGCGCGACGGCGCGGTGTAGTAGCGCATGACATAAGGCTGTGCGACGCGGCTGTCGGACATCGTAACGCGCCGGTCCGACAGCACGAGCGGCTCCTGCGGGCGCTTGCGCTCGGTGATCTGCGGGTTTTCGGGCACCGCGCCATAGTGACGATCGGCCATCTCGCGGACTTCGTCGGGATCGACATTTCCGGCGACGATGAGGATCGCGTTGTTCGGGCCGTAATGGCGCTCGTAGAAATCCATCGCGTCGGCGTCGGTCAGGTCGCGCATCTCCTCGCGCCAGCCGATGATCGGGATGCCATAGGGATGATTCTGGAACAGCGTCGCGAAGAGCTGCTCGCCGAAAAGCCGATCGGGCCGGCTTTCGACGACCTGGCCGCGCTCCTCGAGGATCACGTCGCGCTCGGGCAGCCAGTCGTCGTCGGTGAACTGGAGGTTCTCCATCCGGTCGGCTTCGAGCTCCATCATGAGGTCGAGCCGGTCGGAGGCGATGCGCTGGAAGTAGCCGGTGTAGTCCCAGGAGGTGAAGGCATTGCCGCGCCCGCCCTCGCGTTCGACGATGTCGGAAAACTCGCCGGCATCGCGCGTCTCGGTGCCCTTGAACATCAGGTGTTCGAGAAAATGGGCGATCCCCGACACGCCCGGCGGCTCGTCGGCCGCGCCCACACGGTACCAAACCATGTTGACGGCGATGTCGGCGCGCGGGTCCTCGATCACGACGACATCGAGGCCGTTGTCGAGGGTGAAGCTGATCACTTCGTCGGCCGCGAGCGGGCCCGAGACGGCAAGGGCCGCGGCCCCCGCAGCAAGCATTCGGCGCATGGAGATCCCCAAGCTCTGTTGACGATGCGACAGTAACCCCGCCCGCGCGCCTTTCAAGCCCGCCACGCCGCCAAACCGATCACGCCCGCGTCAGTCCTGCGCGGGCGGGGCGCCGGGGGTGCGGGCCTCGGCGGCGCGCCAGCGTTCGAGTTCGGCGCGGCTGTCGAGGGTCATCGGGGCATAGGCCTGATAGTAGGTGTTGCGGTTGGTGATCCGCTCCAGCAGGCGACCGCGGTTGCGCTGGCGGTATTGCTCGTCCTCGGCGGCGAGCCGGGCGCGGATGTCCTCTTCGCTTCCCTGGCGCGCGGCGTGCTGCACGAGCGCGCCGTCGGAGGACGGGACACCGCCCGCCGATCCGCGCGCCCCGCCCAGCGCCACCGCCGCGTCGCCGCGCGGGTCGGGATCGGCGCGGTTCGGCCCGCCCGGGTCCGGACGCGGCAACTCGCCGCCCTCGGCCGGCCGCTCCAGCGGCGCGGTCGGCAGCACGCCGAATTCATCCGGGCCATCGGTATCGCCGGGGCTGATATTCATCAGCCCCGAATCCGACGAACACGCCGCGAGCAACAGGATCACCGCGCTCGCCCCGCCCAGAATGCCTCGCCCTGCCCTCATTTGGCCCTCCTTGCCTTCGCGCCCGTGTTAACCGATCGCGCAAGGCGCGTCACGGGGTCTTGTGCCGTCCCGCGAACAGGATCAACCCCGCCGCGCCCGCGAATATCGATGCATCGGCGATGTTGAACGAATACGGGTTGTCGATACCGCAACAGGTGACGTTGATGAAATCCGCCACCGCCCCGTACACCAGCCGGTCGATCACGTTGCCGAGCGCCCCGCCCACGATCAGCCCCGCCGACACCTGCATCGCCACATTGTCGCGCTCGCGCCACGCCCACAGCCAGATCCACGCCGAAATCGCCAGCGCCACCGCGATCAGGATCCAGCGCGCCATCGGCCCGTCGCTCGCGAAGAGCCCGAAATTGACGCCGGTGTTCCAGGCCATCACGAAGGTCACGAAGGGCGGCCAGACATCGATGAAAAAGCGCGACTGCAGGTCGAGCCAGTGCACCACGAGCCATTTAGAGCCCTGATCCGCCGCGAGCGTCGCGGCCAGCGTGATCGTCGCCGCGCGCATCCGTCAGTGCCTGAAATGGCGCAGGCCGGTGAAGACCATGGCGAGCCCGGCGCGATCCGCCGCGGCGATCACCTCGGCGTCGCGTTTCGAGCCGCCGGGCTGGATCACCGCGCTTGCCCCCGCCGCCGCGGCCGCCTCGAGCCCGTCGGCGAAGGGAAAGAACGCATCCGACGCCACCGCCGCGCCCTCGGTCGGCACGCCGTCGAGGCCCAGCGTCGCGGCCATGTCGGCGGCCTTGCGCGCCGCGATGCGGGTCGAGTCGACCCGGCTCATCTGCCCGGCGCCGATACCCACGGTCGCGCCACCGCGCGCATAGACGATCGCGTTCGACTTGACGTGCTTGGCCACCGTCCAGGCGAACAGCATGTCGCGGATTTCCGCCTCGCCCGGAGCGCGCGCCGTCACCACGCGCAGATCCGCGCGCGTCACCCGCCCCGCATCGCGCTCCTGCACCAGAAAGCCGCCGCCGACCTGGCGCAGCGTCATCCCCGGCGCGGCCGGATTGGCCAGCCCCTGCGTGATCAGCACGCGCAGATCCCCCTTGCCCGCCAGACGGTCGCGCGCCGCATCATCGATGCCCGGCGCGATCACCACCTCGGCGAATTGCTGCGTGATCGCCTCGGCTGTCTCTGCATCGAGCGGGCGGTTGAAGGCGAGGATGCCGCCGAAGGCGGAGGTCCGGTCGCAGTCGCGCGCGCGGCCATACGCCTCGGCCAGCGTTTCGGCGCGGGCGACGCCGCAGGGATTGGCGTGCTTGATGATCGCGCAGGCCGGCCCCTCGGCGGGCAGGAACTCCGAGACCAGTTCGAAGGCCGCGTCGGTGTCGTTGATGTTGTTGTAGGACAGCTCCTTGCCCTGGAGCTGGCGCGCGGTGACGACCCCGGCGCGGTCGCTGCCGTCGCGGTAGAAGGCCGCCGCCTGGTGCGGGTTCTCGCCGTAGCGCAGCGTCTGCGCCAGCGTTCCGGCGGCGATGCGCCGACGCGGCGCGGGCTCGGCGATGGCGTCGGCCATCCAGCTCGACACCGCCGCGTCATAGGCCGCCGTGCGCGCAAACGCCACCTGCGCGAGCCGGCGGCGCAGATCGGCCCGCGTCGCCCCGTCATTGGCGTCGAGCGCGGCCAGAAGCGGCGCGTAATCCTCCGGATCGACGATCACGGCGACATGATCATGGTTCTTCGCCGCCGCGCGGATCATCGCGGGCCCGCCGATATCGATGTTCTCGATCGCCTCCGCCGCATCCGCGCCGCGCGCGACCGTGTCCTCGAAGGGGTAGAGATTGACCACCAGCAGGTCGATTTGCGCGATGCCGTGGACGCGCATCGCCTCGACGTGATCGGGGTTGTCGCGCACCGCCAGCAGCCCGCCATGCACCCCCGGATGCAGCGTCTTGACCCGACCGTCCATCATCTCGGGCAGCCCAGTCAGCTCGGCGACATCGCGCACATCGAGCCCGGCCTCGCGCAGCGCCCGCGCCGTTCCTCCCGTCGAGACGAGCTCGATCCCCCGCGCGACGAGCGCGGCGCCAAGCTCGGGCAGCCCGGTCTTGTCGGAAACGGAAATCAGCGCGCGGCGCAGCGGCACCAGATCGGTCATCGGCGGGGATCCTCAGGCTTCGATGGGCATGTCGTCATGCGCAAGGTCGCGCACGGCAACGGGGGTATCCGCAGCCTTGGCGAGAGTCCAGTTCACCCGCCCCGCCGCGGCGCCGACCTGTCCGGTCAGCACGATCTGCAGCGTCGGCTGCGGCGCCACGCGCCCGCGTTCGAGATACACCGACGGCGCGAGCATGATCGCCTGCGCGCCCTCCTGCTCGAACTGCCAGACCTCGCCGCTCGGCAATTTCAGCGTGACCACCCCCGCCTTGAGCGTCGCGGCGATATCGGGGTGCAGGTGAAACCGCACGCCGAAGTTGACGGGCTGGCCCGGATAGGCGGCGCGGCGGCGCGCGAAGCGGCGCCGATCGGCGGCGGTGATCGCGGCGAGCATGTCCTCGCCCGTCAGCGCGCGGCCATCGGCGCTCAGATCGAGCCGGCGCAGATGCGTCAGCCCGTGCGTGGCGAAATAACCGTCATGGCCGAGCAGCAGCGCGGTGCCCTGCGGCGCGTCGCGGCGCTCATGCGACACCGCGCCGGGCCGCTCCATCAACGGCAGCCGCGCATCCGCTTCGCGCCGCCCCGCCGGCCCGAAGCGCGACGACGACACCGCCTCGATGGCGAGCGTGGAATGCGCCGGCGTGGCGCGCGCGGCGCGCAGCCAGTCCGGCCCGAAGCCGCGCCCCGTCCCGCAACTCACCACCACGGGCCGGCGCCCCGAGGTCAGCTCGAAGGCCAGCGTCGAGGCATGCGCGCCATGCGACTCGCGCGGCTCCGGCGGCCGGTCGGCATCGACGATCACCGTCGTGCGCCCGGCGGCCAGCCGGGCATAGCCCATCGCCCGCTCGTCGCCCGACATGGCGCGCGTCCCGGCGGCGGCGAGGGCATGCGCGAGCCGGCCGACCTCGCCGCGGCCCCCGCCATGAAACCGCGCCAGCGACGCATTTGCATGGCGCAGCGCGCGAAGCACCGGCGCGATGCGCGCGATGGCGGCGGCGCATTCCGGCCCGGCTTCGGCCCCGCAATCCGCGAGGATATCCCGCATCCAGGTCAGAAGCGCGAGGATCTCCAGAAGCTCCTCGGGGTTGCGCGTGGCAATCCCACCCTGCGCATCGATGCGCGCGGCGCATTCGGCCTCGAGCGCGGCGCGGGCCGGGGCGAGATGGCGCTCCAGCCCCTCGAGCACCGCGGCCCCGTGGATCAGCCCGGCCAGCGCCTCGAACCGCGCCAGGCCCACCGGCGCCGCCGTCCAGCGCGCCGCGAGAAACCGCGTCTGACGCCCCAGCGCGCGGCACAGCGCCGCGTTCGCCGCTTCATCCTCCGGATCGCGCAGCATCAGCGCATGGTGAATCCAGCGCATCACCCGCCGCCCCGTCAGCTGGGCGGTCCAGCCCGCCCCGCGCCCGCCCCCGAAGCGCGCGATCCAGCCCTGCGTCCAGGCGCGCGCACGTTGCCGTGCCTCCCGGGTGCCAAGGGCGGCGAGATCGTCCAGCCAGCCGAAACCATGCAGCGCCGCCTCGAATTCGCGCGGCTGCAGCGACAGGTCCCAGGGCGCGCGCTCCGGTGCGCTGACATGATGTCCGCCGAGATCGAACCGCCCCGCCATGAGCCGCTGGCCGCGGATCACGTCGCCGATGCTGCGCGGCTCGGGCCGCAGCCGAAACAGCGGCGCGCGGCGCAGCCGCCCGACCCGGCGCGCCGCGATCCGGTCGCGCAGGCTCGGTTGCAGGTCCCGCGATCCGCCGAATGACACAGTGATACCCCCTTTCGCGCGCCCGCCGCTCAGCCGCCGGAAAGCCGCATCGCGGCGATGAAAAAGCCGTCGAGACCGCCGCGCGCAGGCCAGAAATCCGGCCGCAGCCGCAGCCCGCCGCCGCCGCGCCACTCCGGCGCGCCCCCTGCAACCGCGTATGCGGCCGGGTCCGCGCGCAGCTCCGGATGCACTTCGAGCGCCCGCGCGAGCTGGTCCTCGCCCTCCTCGGGCAGCAGCGAGCAGCTGCAATAGACGAGCCGGCCCCCGGGGCGCAGCAGCGTGCGTGCATGATCGATCATGCGCGCCTGCAGCGGGGCGAGTTGCGCGAGCGCCTCGGGCCCGCGCAGGAGGGGAAGTTCGGGATGGCGGCGGATCGTGCCCGTCGCGGTGCAGGGCGCATCGACGAGCACCGCGTCGAACCCTTCGCCGCCGCGCCACTCCAGCGCATCCGCGACCACGCACTCCGCCGCGAGCCCGGTGCGCGCGAGGTTCTGCGCCACGAGCGCCATGCGCGGTGCGGAGATGTCGAGCGCGGTGACCTCGGCCCCCGCCGCGGCGAGCTGTAGCGTCTTGCCCCCGGGCGCCGCACACAGATCGAGCACCCGCTCGCCGGGGCGCGGCGCGAGCACCCGCGCGGGCAGCGCGGCGGCGGCATCCTGCACCCACCACGCGCCCTCACCGTAGCCCGGCAGCGCCGACACCGCTCCGGCCCCGCGCAGCCG